>ODAJ012151541.1_pt1 | contig 24119 bp, 20 predicted proteins | sample 1539241 | NCBI WGS metagenome assembly ODAJ01 (sample SAMN02144231, study PRJEB22623) | gut metagenome | biome: sheep rumen | host: Ovis aries | place: New Zealand
AACTTCCGCTGCCGCTGAAACAAAAGCGGTAGAAACACGCCCAGCGGGATGAAGGCCAGGATATTGCCCAGGAAGTTTTTCAGCGCGTAGGGACGGTAGAAGATCCCGGTGGGGTCGCTGCGCCGCAGCACCCTGAAATAATCTCCGATGGTTTTGAACGGCAGCAGATTATAGCGATATTCCGGCATCGGCGTGCGCTGGAGAAACAGAAGGAGCAGCGCTGCCACATATAGTCCGAAGAGGTACCAGACCAGGGTTTTCGTTTTCTTTCCCATGGGCTCTTACCGTTTCAGGCGCTGTGCCAGGGCTTCATTCGCCTGGGCAAGCATGGTCCTGTATTCCGTGTAAATCACCTTGCCCGGCATAGCCCCGGAGGGCTTGCGGACGTGGCGGACCATGGTATAGTCCACGGGGATCTTGCCTCCCTCCCGTCCCTGAGAATAGTAGACAGCCAAAGACGCAGCCTGCTCCAGCGCCGCAGAGCTGGGCTCCATCCCTTCGCAGCGCAGGATCACATGGCTGCCGTGGACCTTCTGGGTATGCAGCCACCAATCTGTCCGGCGGGCGATCTTCGTGGTCAGCTCATCGTTCTGGATATTGCTCCGCCCAACCAGGATTTCAAAACCGTCATCCGTCACAAAACGGAGCGGGGCCTGGGGCTTTCCCTTCTCGCCGCGCTGGCTGCGATTCTTTTTGAGATAGCCGGTCTCCGCCAGTTCCCGGCGGATATCGGACAGGTCCTTTTCGCTCTCCGCCTGCTCCAGCTCCGCCAGTACGCTGTTGAGATAATCCAGCTGTTTTTCTCCCTGCTGGATGAGCTCTGTCAAGTGCAGCCGGGCGCCCTTGAGCTTGTTATACTCCTTAAACATAGCCGCGGCGTTCTGTTGGGGCGTTTTCAGCGGGTCCAAGGGGATGGTGATCTCCGGGCAGCCATCCTCATAATAATTCTGGCAGACCAGGCTGTGCTCGCCCTTGTGCAGGCGATAAAGATTCGCCGTCAGCAGTTCCGCGCGGCGGCGCACATCCTCCCGGGTTTCCGTCCGCTTGAGCTCCTCCTTCTGGTTCCCCAGTTTCCGGGCAAGCCGGTCCCGCTGGGTGCGGATGCTGCGCGTCAACTCATGGCCGCGGCGGCGGCGCTGTTCAAGCTGATCCCGCCGTGTATAAAACAGGTCCAGCAGCTCGGAAAAGCTGCTTGCCGCTTCGTTCACGGTCGCGCTCCCGTACTGGGAAATGGGAAGGAAGCTGAAATCCTGGGGCTGTCCGTCCCGCAGCAGCAGTACAGGGGATGCCTCCCCTGCCGCAAGCGTCTCCCGCAAAGCCTCCATCTGCTCTGGCAGTGTGTCGTAGTCTCCGCCGCAGCGATGGGCCAGCTCCCGGCAGATCAGCGGAGAGAGGCCGGAAAAGGTATCCATCAGCCAGCGGTCCATCGGCTTGTCCCGATCGGCTCCCGCCGCCAGCTTTCCCAGTTCTTCCGGTTCCAATTCGAAAAAGGGCCGCTTCTCCTGCTTGGGCGGCAGGCGATAGATCATCCCCGGGAGCATCCGCCGCAGCGCGTCGCCGGCAAAGTCCGCCCGGCGCATACAGTCCAGGATACGGCCATCCTCCCCTACCAGGATCACATTGGCGCTGCGGCCGATCAGCTCCGCCACCAGCTTTTTCCGTGCGGAAACACCAAGCTCATCGTAGGTGTCCAGTTCCAGAACCAGCATCCGCTCCCAGTCCGGCTGTGTGATGGACACGATCCGCGCGCCGATGAGGTGCTTGCGCAGGAACATGCAGAACATGGGCGCCTCCGCCGGATTCTCGTACGCGGCTTTGGTAATATGGACCCGGGCGTTGCCTGTGCCCGCAGCCAAAAGGAGGCGCAGATTGTCCCCCTTGGCGCGAACAGAAAGCAGCAGCATATCCCGTTCGGGCTGCTGTACCTTGTCGATCCGTCCGCCCACCAGCCGCTCCCGCAGCTCGTCGGCCAGAAAATGAATGCATACGGCGTCAAGTGGCATGGTCGTCCTCCGAAATCGCGGCGAACAGACTTTCGATCCGGTCCATCCGTCCCTGAAGATAGAGCCAGCCGAACAGCGCCTCCAAACCGGTGGCCGCGTGATAATCCGCAAGCTCCGCGTGGTGCGGCACGGAATTGACGTGGGTATTGCGGCCCCGACGATAAAGGGCTGCCTCCTCCTCCGTAAGGAGGGGCAGGATCTGCTCCACGGCCCTGGCTTGGGCCTCCGCCCGAACATGGGCCACAGTTAGCCTGTGCAGCTCCTGGACACCGGTGTGTCCCTGCAGGCAGAGGCGGGTGCGGGTCAGCAATTCATACACACCGTCCCCCACATGGGCCAGCCCCAGCATACTGATGCGGTTGACCTCGTTCAGGCTCATTTCCGGATGAAAAGTGTTCATCGATTTACCCGAAAGGGGCGCTCGCCGGAGCGCCCCTTCCCTTTCTTCTTTATTCGTCGTAGATACCGGGGTCAGCGTCCTGGTTCATCTCTGCGGCGAGGGCCAGGTCGTTCTCCTGGGCCAGGCCCAACTGGACCTGCAGCTCATGCCAGCCTGCCCGGTCGATCACCACGGAGCGGGGCTTTGCGCCCTCATAGGGTCCGACCACGCCAAGCTCTTCCATCTGATCCACGATGCGGGCCGCCCGGGAATAACCCAGCTTGACCCGTCGCTGCAGCATGGAGACGGAGCAGGAGCCGGCCTCCAGCACGGCCTCTACCGCCTGGGGCAGCATCTCGTCATAGCCGCCGGCAAGGCCGTCCTCGTCCTTGCTTCCCTTCCCTGCATCGGACGTGTTCTTCTCCGCGGCAGCCTGGTCCATCGCGGCCAGGATCTCGTCGTTGGCCTTGACTTCGCCGGCACTGTCCTTGATAAACTGGATGACTTCCTCTCTCTCCTCGTCGGAGACAAAGGCGCCCTGGATGCGGGTGGGCTTGCCGCTGCCAACCGGAGAGAAAAGCATGTCGCCCATGCCCACCAGCTTCTCCGCGCCGCCCTGGTCCAAAATGATCCGGCTCTCCATGGCGGAGGAGACCGCAAAGGCAATGCGGCTGGGGATATTGGCCTTCATGAGGCCGGTGATCACGTCCGCCGAGGGACGCTGGGTCGCAATGACCAGGTGCATGCCCGCCGCACGTCCCATCTGGGCCACACGGCAGATGCTCTCCTCCACTTCCTTGGAGGCCACCAGCATCAAGTCTGCCAGCTCGTCGATCACGATCACCACCTGAGGCATGGTCTCTTCCCCGGCGACCTGCGCGTGCTTGTTATAGCTCTCCAGATCCCGCACGCCCACCTCCGAGAAGAGACGGTAGCGCTTGAGCATTTCCACCACGGACCACTGCAGCGCGCCGGCTGCCTTCTTCGGGTCGGTGACTACGGGGACATAGAGGTGCGGAATGCCGTTATAGATGCCCAGCTCCACCATCTTCGGGTCGATCATGATGAGCCGGACCTCATCCGGTCTTGCCTTATAGAGCAGGCTCAGGATCAGGGAGTTCATGCACACAGATTTGCCCGAGCCGGTGGTACCGGCTATGAGCATGTGGGGGAGCTTGGCAATATTGCCCACGATGCACTCGCCGCCGATGTCCTTGCCCAGAGCGAAGCTGAGCTTGGACTTGGCGCTCTGGAATCGGGGAGAGGCGATGATATCGCGCAGGAACACGGTGCTGACGATCTTGTTGGGCACTTCGATTCCCACGGTGGAAATCTTGTCCGGAATCGGCGCGATGCGCACATTGATCACGCCCAGGGCCAGGGCCAGATCGCCGGCCAGGTTGGTCACCCGCGCCAGCTTTACCCCCTGCTCCAGCTCAATATCATAGCGGGTAACGGTGGGGCCGTGGGTCACACCCACGATGGCAGCGTTGATGCCGAAGCTGTTCAGCGCGCCCTGCAGCCGTTCGCCGTTGAGCTGGATCTCCTCTCTGGCGTCAACCGCGGCGGTGCTGCCGCCGCGCAGCAGCTCCAACGGGGGAAATTCATAGGCAGGCTTCTCTTCCGCGCCGGAAATCTCCGCCGCCACAGCCTGGGTTTCCCGCTCCAGCTCTTCCTTCTTCATCCGCTTCTGCTTGGGCGGATCGGAAATCACAGCAGAGGCTGTAACCGTGGTTTTCTCCGTATTCTCAGGCTTGCCCGCAGGCGTAAGAGGAAGCTTCCGGAACGCCGCTTCATCCGGCTGGGGGATAGGCTCAGTCTCCGGGAAGTGGAAGGTCTCCACCTTGGGTCCAGCGGACGGGGCTTTCTCCGTCTTGCGGCGGACCGTGGTCCGCTTTGCGGCGCTCTCCTTCTCTGCAGCCTGGGTGTAGGAGTCGGAGCTGGGCCCTTTCAGGCTCAGCACTTCGTCGTCTTCCTCCCCCAGGGGGATATCCACGCCGTATACAGGACGGCGCTTTTTCTGCGTCTGCTTCGGCTCGGGCGCCTTTCTCGGCGTCGGCACGGGAGCGGGCTCGTCCTCCTCCGGTTCATCGTCGGTCTCCTCTTCCCGGCGTTCAAATCGATCCTTCACCCCATTGAACAGGCCGGAAAGCCGTCCCCGAATCGCCAGTACCGCGAAAAGGGCCAAAGACGCCAGCAGCAGGGGGATCGCGGCATAAATGCTGAACGCTTTATTCAGTCCCTCTCCCAGAAGGCCGCCGATCACTCCGCCGGAGGCGATTTCCTTGCCGGTGGAATAGAGCTTTTCCACACCGGTCACAAAGTCGAAGCTGCCAAACAGGTCCGCAGAGGTAAAGCTCTGGGTCAGGGCGCCGAACAGCACCGGAAGCAGCAGCGCAGACCAGGCGCGCAGCTTGACGGGACGGCTGCCGTGAAACAGCAGGAGAAAGCCAGCATACAGATTCACCGGGATCGTCAGCCAGAAGGCCCGCCCCAGCAGGCCCTTCATGATGTCCGTAATAAAGGTGACGATCTTGCCGCTGGTATCACCGGGCTTAATGAAATAGCTGATAATCGAAACAATCGCCAGTGCCAGCAAAAGCAGTCCCGCAAGCTCGGGACTGTGAGTCGCCGGTTTTTCGCTTGCTTCCGGCGCTTTCCCGCGGGCGGTTGGCTTGCTCGCCAGCTTGGTCTTGCCGCTGCTTTTCCCGGCAGTCGGCTTCTTCGCTGACTTTTTGGTACTTGTCTTTTTTTCTGCCATGGTAACCCCTTTACGTCAGAAAATCATCGTGAGAATAATGGTCAAAACGCCGACCACCCAGCAGTAATAGGCAAAACCGCCGAAACGGCCCCGCTTTGCGATTCGATGCAGCAGGCTGATGGAAGCAATGCCGGAAACCGCCGCAACCGCCATACCCACCAGATAAGCCGGGACCAGGGACCAGTCGATCCCCTCCTGAAAGGCATCCACCAGGCTCAGAAGGTTTGCACCCAGCACCGCAGGAATGGACATCAAAAAGCCAAACTTCACCGCAAACTCCCGGTTAAGACCGGTGGCGATGCCGGCGGTGATGGTGGTCCCGGAGCGGGACAGGCCCGGCACCGTGGCAACGCACTGGCAGAGGCCGATGATCAGCGCATCCAAAACCGTCATGTTGGTAGCGGTCTTTTTCCCGGGCGTCATTTTATCGGAGACATAGAGCATACACCCGGTCAAGATCAGGGCGATGCCGATAAAAATGCTGTGATAATACAAGGTCTCCAATTGATCCTTGATCGGCAGGACCAGAACCAGAGGCAGCGTTGCCAGGATAATCATAAAGAACAGACGGGCAGAGGGATAGCGTTCTTTCCGTGCGCCGGCGAGCGGCCCCAGATTCACAAAACCAAGCACCTCGAAAAACATCCCAACGATGTCTTTCCAGTAAACCACCGCGATGGAAGCCAGCGTCCCCAGATGGAGCAGGACGTCGAAAAACATATGTCCGTTTTCATCGATGCTCAGGCCGAACAGGTTATTCAGGATGGACAGATGCCCCGAGCTGGAAATGGGAAGAAACTCCGTAATCCCCTGAATCAAGCCCAGGAGGATTGCATGCCATATGTTCATGGTCAAACCTCCACAACAATCGTAAATCTTATATTACCATAATTATGCCGCAAAAACAAGAGAAATCCGGACAGTTCTGCGGCATTGGGCAAGAGGCAGCAAACCGCCCGCCGAGTTCGGCGGGCGGCTGGTCATCATTCGGTTTTTTCCCCTTTGGAAAACACCCAGTGCTTTTGCACGAAATAAGAGACAACAAAGAGTCCCCCGTCCACCGCCATCTTGATCAGCGTGGAGATGTTGGGATTTTCCACCCGGAAGAGGCTGCAGAATACGTTCAGCAGCAAGGTCGAAGCGGCGAGCTGCACAACCGCCACCACAGCATAACGCAGCAGCGCCCTGCCATAGGAGTCGCGGTGCTGGTACACCAGGCGGTTGATGTTGAAGTTGTAGAAGGCCGACACCACCCGGGCAATCACGTTGCAGAGGGAAACGCTCAGCTCCCCGAAGGCCCCGCCCAGAACCGTCAGCAGCAGGCGGAACAGGCCCACATCCAGCAGGAACGAGGTGAAGGAACTGAGCGTATAGAGTATCGGCTGCTTTGCTTTTTTCATGCTTTGCCTCTATGTACCAGGCCCTTGAACATGATCTTGAAGATCCGCCAGGAGTCCTTCAGCGCATTGTAGTGGGAGCTGTAATCCTCCGGGTCATAAACGGTGGTGATCGGCTGCTCCACAAAGGGAATGGCCATCTGCTTCATTTTGAGAAGCATATTTGTCTCATACTCAAAGCGGTCCCCCTCGATCCGGCAAAAATCAGAAAGCACGGAACGGGGAATGGCCCGGAGCCCCGTCTGGGTATCGGAGAGACGAATGCCGAAGGCGAGACGGAACATGCGGGAGGTGAATTTGTTGCCTGTTACACTGCGAGGCGGAACGCCCGGCTGGTCAAAATCCCGGCAGCCCAGGACTACAGTGTCGTCCAGGGCCAGCATCCGCTCCCCGCAGGCAATGATATCCCGGGTCAAATGCTGACCGTCACCATCGATGGTGATAACGCCCCGCACTCCGGGAAGCTGCCGCTCCACATAGGCGAAGGCGGTTTTCAGCGCGCAGCCCTTGCCCTTGTTCACGCCGTGGTGGAGCACCGTGCAGCAGGGGTACTCTCCGGCCTTCTCAAAATGGACCTGATGGGCCTCGTCGCTGCCATCGTCCACGATCACAATATGGGCAAAGCCGCTCTCCACCAGGTCCTGGACGACCCCGTCAAATTTATAATCCGGGTCGAGAGAAGGCAAAATGATCGCCAAATCCGCCTGGCACGAAAGATTATCCTGCATTTTCACTGTTTGTCGGAACCTCAACGGTATTATAGTCCTCCACCGAGAAGGCCTGGATCTCGCCGGACTGGGGGTGATACTTGACAGTGACCTTCATATCCCGGTGTACCTCTACAAAGCCTGCCGGCATGAGCGACCCTGCATTGGCGGAGACGTCCAGCACATAGATGTTGTTGCCCAGGCTGATCGCCCCATTCAGGGTGGCGTCATAGAAGCGGTAGTTGCTGTTGTGCTGCCAGCCGGCGTAGCTGTCGATCATGCGGTGCATCCGATCTGCCAGATCGCTGTTCGGCACCACATAGGGCATCAACTGCCCGTAGAGATAGCTCATATTGCCGGTACCGGCGTTAAATTCCAGATAGTGGTTGGAAAACTCCGTCACAAACGGTGCGAAACGCGCCAGAAGCTCTTCTGATACGGGGTCGATAAACTGGGAATCGTCCTGTTCGGGATCGATCTCCGTTGGGTTCCCCTTCTCATCCAGGATCTGATAATCGATCTGCCCGAAGATGTTGTCCACATGATAGCTCACCTTGGTGGGCAACCCCTCAAACTGGGGGTAGTACTCCTCCAGCACATTGTAGTGGATTCCCGTCTCTGTCACATAATCCGCGGTCAGCGGATGGCCGTTGAGCAGCACCGAGTAGTTCTCCGGAACTGTGATGTCAAAGCTGGTGTTCAATCCGTCCAGATAGAACTGAACGCCGTTCACCTTCCAGGGGTAGAGGGAGTATTTCTCGATCATCCAGTTGAGGATCGCGTTCTCATCGGGCTGGGTGACCTGCTGGGTCAACACAATTTGACCGAACTTGTTCCGGCCACTGACCAAATCATAGGTCTGAACGTGCTCCTGCGTTCCGCCGGCACTGGGCAGGCAGCGAAGATCCTCCCGCAAAATATTGCGCAGAATCTCCACGCACTCCTCATTGGTCTGGAACTCGTGGGGCATCTGGGCAATCTTGTTGCGCACGCTGTTGTCTCCGTTCTCCCAAATCTCGGCGGTGAATTTCTCCATGTATTCATCCACCTTGGGACTGACCTGTGAAGCTTCCCAGTATTCGCCGAAGCGCATCGCCGTCCTCCAAACAAAGATCGTAACGGCGCCCAGGATCAGAATCCATATAGCCAGAAACAGGGTGTAGGTAAGCGCACCATTTTTATTTCTGCGTCTCTTTACGTTCTGCATGCTTTGCACCTCATCTTATCGGAACATAAAGGCATTGGGCAGGCCGCGGGAATACCCGCTCTGAGAGGAAGGTGTATTGACCAACTCCCCGTTCAGATACATGACAGTGGAAGATCCTCCGTCCAGATTCATGGCGTTGACCGCGCCGAAGCGGAGCATCACGTCAATGATATCCGCATAGGTCGCCCCGGCGCTGGAGAGCTGCCGTCCGTCAATGGCGAGCATCAAGACCGCGCCGTCCGCTCGCTGCCCGATGGCGGAGCGGGGGTTCACGCCGCTGACCAGATAGGTCGTATCCTGGGGCACGCCATTGATAATCAGTGCAGGCTCGAAAGAGACCCCGCCGACGATTCCCAGAGCGTCGCAGTCATGTGCGTTGTAATAGCCCACGTGGAGGATTCCCTGCGCGTCAAATCCGGCAAAGGACTCCCGTTCATAGCGGGCGGATTCCACCATCACGCCGTCAATATAGGTCAGGCCTTCCGGTCTGCTGCCGTTGCCGGCGCCGTTATTGTCGATAAAGGCGCCGCCATTGATACCGCCAATGGCGCCGGTGCGCTCGGCGATGGCATTGATGGTCTGGTAGGGGCCGCCCTGCGCCACAAAGCAGCGAGTGGGGTCCAGCACGATCAGCATATAGCCGTTATAGCCGCGGCCGCTGACCTCCACCAGGATGTAGCCATCTCCATCCTCGTCCACATAACCGTAGGGGTCCGGCTGCTGAGAATCGCTCTCGTTGGTTTGGGAAGCACTCTGCTGGGTTTCCTGGGCGGCAATATGGATCAAAGAGGGGTCCATCACCTCATCCAGCTTTACATTGCGGCGGGCAAAGATTTCATCGCACTCCTCATCGCTCAGATACACCCGAGGGGCAAAGCGGAAGCGCCGGGTCTCGTCCAGGGTCACCACAACGGTCTCCCGCAGGCTCGGGTAGTTCTTCGAGGTGACAATATAGCCCACGCCCAGCCCGGCGATGCCGGCCATGATCACCGTGGCCAGAAAGACGCCGAAGATCCGGTCCACCACACGGGTGAAGGTCTTCCATCCGCTTTTCCTCCTGGGTCTGACGATTTCCTCCGGCTCCTCCTGGCGGAGCAGCTTTTCATTCTCTTTATTCTTCACAGGCAGCACCTTCATCTTAAGAATTGAAAGAAAAACATCTTGCGCTTAATCTGTAGTATTTTATCACAGGCTTTTCTTTATGACAAGAAGTATTTGTATTATTTTCACTTTTGCGGCGATTTGGACCGGCGGTTTGCCCTGCCGCCCTGCAGAACGAAAAAACAGGCCCGAAAAATCGAGCCTGTTTTCTCATGTTTCACACTTACTTGTCCAGATAATTCCTCAGCAGCTCCTGCAGCAGTTCATCCCGGTCGATGCGGCAGATCAGTGTACGCGCATTGTTATAGTTGGTGATATAGGTCGGGTCCTCAGACAGGATATAGCCCACGATTTGATTGATAGGATTATAGCCCTTTACCATGAGGGAGTTATACACGGACGATAGGATTTCCCGCATCTCCGCCTTGCTGTCCAGTGCTGTGAATTTTCTTGTGACATCCTCCATGATCTTCCCTCCTTTCCGGAATTCTCGACACCATTATATCAGATATTCCTGTCAAGTAAAGTCGAAATCCGCGTGGAATCCGCTTTTTTTCGTTTGAATCAGCGCATGACGGCGTTGAACTTCTCCTTCAGCGCCGCAAGGACCTTCCGCACAGTCTCCTCCGCGTGATCGTCCGTCAGCGTCTGATCCTCCGCCCGCATGGTCAGCGAGAAGGCCACAGACTTCATGCCCTCCGCGATATGATGTCCGGTGTACACGTCGAAAAGCGCGCAGTCCGTCAAATACTTCCCGCCGCTTGCCAGGATCGTCTCCGTCATATCGCCTACGGGGACAGAGGCATCGCAGACTACAGCAATGTCACGGGTGACCGCCGGGAAACGGGCCAAAGGCTTGAAGACGGGAAGGCCGCTCTTCACGGCACAGAGCGCGTCAAAACGCAGCTCGGCGCAGTAAAGCTCCGCGTCCACGCCGTAGTTTCCGGCAACCGTGGGATGGATCTGGCCGAGGACGCCGATCTCCGTTCCGCCCACATAGACTCTGGCGCAGCGCCCCGGGTGATAGGACGGGTTTTTCTTCTCCTGAACAAAGTGCGGCTTTGCCGCTCCCAGATCGGAAAGCAGCGTCTCCACCCAGCCCTTCAGCACGAAGAAGTTCATCTCCTGCCCATAGGCGCCGAGGGACACGATCTTCGGTTCATCCGCCAGCCCGTCGGGCCGTTTCAGATAGATCCGGCCGATCTCATAGAGCGCGGCGGATTTGTTGCGGTAGTTGTAGTTCCTGGTCAGGATCTCCAGCATAGAGGGCAGGATGCTTGTGCGCATGATGGAGGTATCCTCACCCAGGGGGTTCAGAATCCGCAGGCTGTCCCGCCGGGGATCGTCCTGGGGCATCCGAATCTTGTCATAGTAAGCGGGACTGATGAAGGAGTAGGTGATGATCTCATCCAGACCCAGACTGCGGCAAACCTCGCCGACACGGCGCTCCGTCTGCTGCAGTTCGGAGTAGCCGCCGGCGGTGCTGATGCCGCCGGAGAAAGCGGTAGGGATCTCATTGTAGCCGTAGAAACGGGCAACCTCCTCGGCGATGTCGGAATAATGCTCCACATCTCCGCGCCAGGAGGGCACCAGGATGGTGTCACCGTCAAAGCCGAAGCCCAGATCCGTCAGGATGCGGCGCATGGTCGCCTCGTCGATATCGGTGCCCAGGAGAGCGTTGATCTTCTCCGGCTCCAGCTTCACCGTGGTCTGGGGCTTTTTGCCCGGGAAGACGTCGATGATGCCTTCCACGACCTGGCCCGCGCCCAGCAGCTCCACCAGCTCGCAGGCCCGCTGAACCGCCTTGAGGGCGCCCTCAGCGTCCAATCCCTTTTCAAAGCGGGAGGAGGCGTCGGTGCGCATCCCCAGCGCGGTAGCCGTGCGGCGAACGGAGGGGCCGTTGAAGCAGGCGCTCTCGAAGAGGACCATAGCGGTGTCGCCCACGATCTCGCTGTTCTCGCCGCCCATGACGCCGGCCACGGCAACGGGACGCTCGGTATCGCAGATGCAGAGCATGTTGGGGTTCAGCGGGCGCTCCGTGCCGTCCAGGGTCCGGATGCTCTCCCCTTCCCGGGCGCAGCGCACGTGGATCTCTCCATCCTTGACGCAGCTGAAGTCGAAGGCGTGCATGGGCTGGCCGTACTCCAGCATCACATAGTTCGTGATGTCCACCAGGTTGTTGATGGGCCGCATGCCCGCGTTGCGGATGCGCTCCCGCATCCAGGCGGGAGACGGCGCGATCTTCACATTCTTCACCATCCGGGCGATGTAGCGGGGGCAAAGGGCCGCGTCCTCGATCACGACCTTGGCCATGTCGTGGATATTGCCGCCGGCCTCGGCCTTCACCACCGGCTCATGGAGCTTCAGCTCCTTGCCGAAGGTCACCGCCGCCTCCCGCGCCAGACCGATCATGCACAGGCAGTCCGGTCGGTTGGGGGTGATCTCATATTCCACCACATGGTCGTCCCGGCCCAGGAGCACGCCCACGTCGTCGCCGGGCTTGCAGTCCTCGTGGAGGATCAGGATGCCGTCCTCGATGCAGTTGGGAAACTCCTTTTGTTCTGCGTGCAGATCCGCCAGGGTGCAGATGGCGCCTTTGCCTGTATCATAGGCGACCATGTCGCCCGCGTGGATATTCTGGCAATCGGTGGTGCATTCCGTCCCGATGGCAAGGCTGCACCGCCAAAGGTTCACGCCGGCGTTTTCCACCGCGGTGACCTGGGCGGCCACCACCTTCCCGAAGATCCTGTCCCCGCTCTTGATGCTGGGCGAGATAGAGGGCTTCAAGGGATCGATGGGGTGATAATTGTTCAGCAGGGCCGCGGCCTTGATCTCCCCATAGGGGAAATCATGCACGTCCGCCGCCAGTTCTTTCAGAGAGCAGAGCATGCCGAAGGATTCCACGCCCCGGAGCTTGCCCTTTTCGATCTTCACGCCGTTGGGAAGCAGCGACTTATGCAGCGCCGCGGGCACCAGATCGCCCACGTGCACGTTCCATGCGCCGGTGCAGATCTGGACGGGCGCCTCCGCCCCCACGTCCACCTGGGCCACCAGCATGTGATCGGAGTTGGGGTGCTTCTCCAGGGAGAGGATGCGTCCCACTTTGACGTTATGGATGGTCTGGGTCAGATCCTCGGTGACCTCCACCTTGGAGCCGGAAACGCTCATGGCCTCGGCAAAGGCCTTATCCCCCACCTCGTCCAGAGGCAGATCAACAAACTCATTGAGCCATTTTCTGGGTGTCTTCATATCCGTCTACCTCCTTCAGAACTGCTCCAGGAACCGCACGTCATTTTCAAAAATGAGGCGCAGATCCGTGATCTTATATTCGCCCATGGCAAGGCGCTCCAGTCCCATACCGAAGGCCCAGCCGGAATACACATCCGGGTCGATGCCGCAGCCGGCCAGCACCTTGGGGTGCACCATGCCGGCGCCCAGCACTTCGATCCAGCCCTCGCCCTTGCAGGTGGAGCAGCCCTTGCCGCCGCACTTGTGGCACTGGATATCCAGCTCGCAGCTGGGCTCCGTGAAGGGGAAATGGTGGGGACGGAAACGGGTGACGGTCCCCTCGCCGTAAATCTTTTCCACTACCAGGTTCAGGGTGGCCTTCAGATCTGCCATGGTCACGCCCTTGTCGACCACAAGACCCTCGATCTGGTGGAACATGGGGCTGTGGGTGGCGTCCACCTCATCCTTGCGATAGACCCGACCGGGGGCCAGGACCCGAATGGGAAGCTCCCGGGTTTCCATGGCGTGGATCTGCATGGGAGAGGTCTGCGTCCGCAGCAGGATACGGCTGTCCTCGGTGAAGTAGAAGGTATCGGTCCAGTCCCGGGAGGGGTGGCCCTCGTCGATGTTCAGCTTGGTGAAGTTATAGTCGCCCAGCTCCACCTCAGGTCCGTCCAGGATCTCGAAGCCCATGCCGATGAAGATATCCTTGATCTGATCCAGCACATTATACATGGGATGCTTATGGCCCAGGTGGGTCTTTTCGCCGGGCAGCGTCACGTCCAGGGCCTCCCGCTCCAGCTTTTTCTCCAGCATGGCCTCGGTGACGATCCGCCTGCGTTCTTCCAGCAGGCTCTCGATCTCGCTGCGGACCTGGTTGGCCATCTGGCCCATCACCGGGCGTTCCTCCGGAGAAAGCTTTCCCATTTGACGCAGGATCGCGGTCATCTCGCCCTTTTTGCCCAGGTACTTGATGCGCAGATCCTCCAGCTTTTCCACATCCTCCGCTTCGAAAATCGCCTTCATAGCCGAATCTCGCAGCGACTGCATCAGTTCTCTCATGTACAATCTCCTTTCCTGATAGCCATCCCCTCTGTCCGGAAAATGGGGATAGAAAAAAGCTTCCGCCCGTATTGGGGCGAAAGCAAAACTTCCGTGGTACCACCCAGTTTCGGCTCTATGAGCCGCACTCTCGGTGCTGTAACGCGCACCACACGCCGGGGATTGGCCGGAGCTCCCGGGCGAACCAAGCGCTGGTGACGCAGAGGGCTTCCAGCCGCCGACCCTCATTCTCTGATCCGCCACGGGACGCGCTATTTTCCCGTTCACAGCAGGCATAGCGTATCACAATTCGCACAAATATTCAAGAGGCTTTTTGTCCTTTTTGCCGGGATCTCCCCGGGTAGGGGGAAAGAAAAAATTGACGCCAGCGCCTGTGATGATTATAATAAGGGTCGCAGACGCATAGGCATGGGTACTACAGATTTTTGGAGGTGCCCATGAAAAAAACGCTATTGCTCATTCCCCTGCTGTTGGCTCTTCTGCTCACCGGCTGCGGCAGCAGCGCCCAGCCCCGCTTTGAAGCCTTCTCCCGGGAGCTGGCTCAGCAGGAAGAACTCAGCTTTACAGCCGAACTGACGGCCGCCTATCCCGACCACAGCGCCGATTTCACCCTGCGCTATGCACTGGAAAACGGTGTGCAGCGCATCACCGTGCTCGCCCCCCAGCGGATCTCCGGCATCTCCGCCCGGGTCGAGGCGGGCGGCACCGCGCTGGAATACGATGGGATGATTCTGGACACCGGGGAACTGGACTGCTACGGTCTGACGCCCATGTCCGCCTTACCGGTGCTGGTGGATGCGCTCTGCCGCGGCCACGCCGACGCCTTCTGGGATGAAGATGGCCTAGATGCGGTGGAGATTCTGTACGACGACCACAGCATCGTTCGGGTGTGGTTCAGCGAGGACAGCGTTCCCTGCCGGGCGGAGCTGATCAGCGACGGGCTGCTTACCGTTTCCGTAGAAATCAAAAACTGGAGCTAAGCATGAACGATTTACAAAAGAGAACCTGGGCAGAGATTTCCCTGCCCAATCTGCGCCACAATTACGAGGCCATTCGCGCCGCGCTGCCCGCCGGCTGCCGCTTTCTGGGCGTGGTCAAGGCGGACGCCTACGGTCATGGGGCGCTGCCCGTCTCCCGCCTGCTGCAGGAGGCCGGGGCGGACTATCTGGCTGTCTCCTGTCTGGATGAGGCGCTGGAGCTGCGCCGGGGCGGCATCACCATGCCCATTTTGATTCTGGGGCACACACCGCCGGAATATACCGGACTGCTGATCGACGAGAATCTCACCCAAACCGTGAGCGCCCTGGCCAAGGCGCGGGAATTTGATGAAGCCGCCGCCGCGCTGGGGAAAACCCTGCGGGTCCACATCAAGCTGGATACCGGCATGTCCCGTCTGGGCTTTCTCTGCGCCGGGGACTATTTTGACCGGGGCGTGGAGAATGTGATTGCCTCCTGCAAGCTGCAGAATCTGGAGCCGGAGGGAATTTATACCCACTTTGCCGTTTCCGACGAAAGCGGAGAAGAGAACGAGGCCTATACCCGAGAGCAGTTTTCCCTCTTTTGCCGGGTCATCGACGCGGTGCAGGAGCGGGGCGGGATCCGCTTTGCCATCCGGCACTGCGCAAACTCCGGCGCCGTGGTCCATTACCCCGAGATGGCCCTGGACATGGTCCGCCCCGGCCTGCTGCTCTACGGCTACGGGGACGACAGCGGAAGGCTTGGTCTCAAGCCGGGGATGCGCCTGGTCACCACCGTGAGCACCATCAAGCACTATGAGGCCGGAACCAGCGTCAGCTACGGCCGCCGCTTCGTCACAAACCGGCACACTCGCATGGGAGTTCTCGCCATCGGCTATGCCGACGGGCTGCCCCGCGTGCTTTCCAACAAGTGCAGCTTTGCCGTGGCCGGGGGCTTCGCGCCCCAGCGTGGCAGCATCTGCATGGACATGTGCATGGCGGATCTCACAGAACTTCCCCAGGCTGCCGTGGGCGACGAGGTGGAAATCTTCGGCGAGCACAACGATATCGAGGCGCTGGCACGTGAAGCCGGCACCATCAGCTATGAGCTGCTATGCGCCGTCTCGAAGAGAGTGCCGCGAGTGTATGAATAAGTAGGGGCGCCCTCCGCTTCGCTTCGCCCTTGCGGTCGCCCGGCAGTAAACCCTAAATCATGAGCAGAGTGAGGCGAATTCGTAAACAGATACGGATTCGCCTCACTCTTTGCATTCTTCCAAGTCGGCTCTGCCGGGCGGCTGACAGCCGCCCCTACGGTCACTCTTCCACAGTCCAGGGCAACTCCACGAAGGTGGGCTCGTGCTCCAGGGTGGGCAGGATCTTTTCAAAGAGCTCCGCCGTCTTGAAGCGCAGGCTGGAGGTATTGATACAGGGGTGGCAGCCGAAGTTTTCCTCCTGCAGCAGGTCCCGGTCAACCAGCAGGCGGACGGCGTGATCCCTGTCGTTCATAAGGCCCAGGACGCTGACGGAGCCAGGAGTAATATCGAGATAGCGCTCCATATGCTCCGGCCCCGCAAAACTCAGCCGGGCCGAGCCGATCTGCTTGGAGAGGAGCTTGGTCTTGAAGGGCTTCTCCCCCGGCATGATGAGCAGGTAGAAATCCGTCTGCTGCCGGTTGGTCAGAAAGAGATTCTTGCAGATCTTGCAGCCCAGCAGCCCCTCCACCAGCTCGCAGTCCGGGATGGTGTCGGCGTGCTCGTGATCCACCCGGAAGTATTCCACCCCCAGGCGGTCGAGGAAATCGTAGCAGCGCGTCTCCTTGGGGATGCGCTCCCCCGCCGGACGGCCGCAATATAGAGTTTCGTCAATCTTCATGGTTTCTCTCCATCTTAAGCCGAAACGATTTGCATCGCATCCCTTCTCCCCCTTCCGCCCAGTGTGCGCACTGGGCACCTCCCCCCAGGGGGGGGGGAGGCGAGCTCTTGCTTCCCCATGGGGGGAAGTGGCCGGAGGCCGATAGGGGGAAGGGATCTCCTCTCAGCGTTTGTTGGACGGCAGCCAGATGCGCTGCTCTTCCGCCTTGCGGATCAGCTCCTCCCGGAAATCCGGGTGGGCGATGTCGATGAGCCGAGCCGCCCGCTCCCAGGTGCTGCGCCCGGTGAGGTCCGCCGCGCCGTACTCGGTGACGATGGTGGGCGCCTGACTGCGGGGCGTGGTGATAATGTCGCCGCCCATCTGGGGCAGGATGCGGGAGTGCAGCACGCCCTTCTTGTCCATGAAGGTGGAGGTCAGGCACAGGAAGGCCCGGCCGCCCTTGGACATGGCGGCGCCGGTGACGAAGTCAAGCTGACCGCCGGTGCCGCTGATCTGACGGGTGCCGGCGCTTTCAGAAGCGACCTGGCCGTAGAGGTCCACGTTGAGGCAGCCGTTGATGGAAATCATCTTCTCGTTCTGGGCGATGACGAAGGGATTGTTCACATAGCTCAGCGGAGCGCCCATGACAGCGTCGTTCTCGTTGACCCAATCAAAAAGCTCCTGGGAGCCGATGGCGAGGCCCAGCACGCCCTTCCCGGTGTGCAGGGTCTTTTTGGCGTTGGTGAGCTTGCCTGCCTTGAAAAGGGCCAGATAGCCGTCCGAGCAGAGCTCCGTGTGCATGCCCAGATCCTTGAGATCCGACTCCGCCAGCAGTTCGCCCAGGGCGTTGGGCATCCCGCCGATGCCCAGCTGGATCACCGCCCCATCGGGGATCAGCGGCAGCACATGGCCGGCGATTTTCCGGTCCAGCTCCGAGGGCTCGGGAGATTTCATCTCCCAGAGCGGAAGCTTGCCCGCCTCCACGATGGCGTCCACCCGATCCAGCGGGATCGAGACCTCCGCGCCGCCGCGGATTCTGGGCAGGTTTTCATTGACCTCCACGATGATCTTCTTTGCCACGTCCACAATGCCCCGCTCCGCGCCCAGCGCGCCGGAGAGGTTAAAGCAGCCGTTTTCATCCATGGGCGAGACGGAGAGCATCGCCACATCCACCGTCAAATACTGGTGATAATAGCGGTCCAGGTCCCGGAACAGCATGGGCGTAAAGAAGGCGCGGCCCGCGTCGCAGAGCCTGCGCTCATAGCTGGAGCAGTGCCAGGAATTGTAGACAAAATGCTCCAGCGTGGGGTCGCACTCCACCACCGCCAGAGGGCCGCGAAGAAGATTGCCGCGGACCTTGACGTTATGCAGTTCGTCCCGCCGGAGGGCCAGCGCCGCGTCCAGCGTGGAGGGATAGCCGTTGTTGGAGCCATAATCCACCCAGTCACCGGATTTGACCAGGCGCACCGCCTCTTCGGCCGTGCAGAGCTTAGCGCGATATTCCTGCATGAAGTTCATGAAAACATCACCTCTGGCAAATTATAACATAGCCCCCTCGCTTTCACAAGAGTTACCTGAGGCAAATGGCCGGAAGACGCAAAAAGAGCTGCCCGAGGGCAGCTCTTCTTGTTGAGGAATATGTTTGGGTGATTAACCCGGGTCTCAGGCCTTCTTGGCCTTGGCCTGACCAGCCAGAGTCTTGAGAGACATGGCAGCCAGGATGACAGCCAGAACAACCAGAAGGACACTCCAGATGCACTGGAACCAGGTGCCCCAGGCAGCACCGCCAGCAAAGATCTTCGTCGCGCAGGAAACGATCTTGTAGCCAAGAGCGGTGATAGTGGCAACCAGCATGAAGCACATGGGGAAGTAGAACATCTTGTTGTTCTTGCCGATCTTGCCCAGCCAGGTGCAGACAGCCAGCATAGCAACAGCAGCCAGCAGCTGGTTGGCGGCGCCGAACACGCTCCAAATCTGGCTGAGGCCCAGGAAGCCCATGCCGCAGCCGATGATAACCATGATCAGGGTGGAGACGACGGGGGTGGTGAAGAACTTGGCAGCGCCGGTCAGATCCTCGTGAGTCTTTCCTTCCGGAGTCAGCAGCTCGGCGAACAGGTAACGGCAAAGACGAGTAGCAGAGTCCAGAGAGGTCAGGGCGAAGACGGAAACAGCCAGGGTGAACAGGTTATAGATCAGCTTGTAGCTGCCCTGTCCGGCGAAGGAAGCAAACATGGTGGCAACACCACCGGCGAAGATGGTGGGAGGAGCATCGATGAAGAACTCGGAGCCGAGCTTGTTCCACACCACGCCGACAGCGATCAGGGAGATGATGGCCAGGGCAGACTCGATGATCATGGAGCCATAGCCGATGATCTGAGCGTCCTTCTCATTGTTGATCTGCTTGGAGGAAGTACCGGAGCTGATCAGAGAGTGGAAGCCGGAGCAGGCGCCGCAGGCGACGGTGATGAACAGGAACGGGAACAGATTGCCGAGGTAGCCAGCAGTTGCCTGCTTGTCGGGAGAAGTAAATTCAACCGTGAACTTATCAGTCCAGGCGGCAGTGGGCATCTCCGCAGCCAGCTTGGCAGCGCCGGTGAAGGTGCCGCCGAGGATGGCGACGATAGCCAGGATCATCATGCCGTAGAGCAGGAAGGAGCTCAGGTAGTCACGGGGCTGCAGCAGGATCCACACAGGCAGCAGAGAAGCCACGGTAACATACACGGCGATGAAGATGACCCAGAAGGTGCGGTTGAAGTGCAGGCCGACATACTGGCCCAGGACGACGATGGCAACGATGCCGATGATGCCGATGATGGTAGCCGGGCCGATCTTGGCGTTCTTGCGGTACACAAAGAAACCGAAGATCGCAGCAATGACGATGAACAGGATGGAGGTCATTGCAGTGGAGCCGTTCGCAGCATAGTTCTTCGCAGCGGGATCAACCGAAGCGAAGGTACCGGCAACGACAGCGGTGAAGGAAGCGATAACCAGGATCAGCACAGCCAGAGCAAAGATGATGAAGAGCTTCTTGGCCTTGGGACCCATGGAGTCTTCCATAACCTCACCGATGGAGCCGCCGTTATGACGGATGGAAGCGAACAGGGCGCCGAAGTCGTGCATAGCGCCGAAGAAAATGCCGCCCAGCACACACCACAGGAACACGGGAACCCAGCCGAACACAGCGGCCTGGATGGGTCCGTTGATGGGGCCTGCACCGGCGATGGAAGAGAAGTGGTGGCCCATCAGCACGGCGGGGTTAGCAGGAACGAAGTCCTTGCCGTCGTAGCTGGTGTGAGCCGGGGTCTCGCGATTGGGGTCGACACCCCACTGCTTGGCGAGCCAGCTACCGTAGAAGACGTAGCCCAGAGCCAGCAGTACGATCGCGATCACGAGGATCAATAATGCGCTCATACTTTTCACTCCTTAGATGAAAAAGTTTTTATAACCATTTGTCCTACGCTTCCTCATGACGCAGGGCAAACAGCTTACGAAAGAAGGATTCCAGGCCATGGCCGACCCGGTTGGTGGTGGTTTTCTCCGCGCTCAGATCCACCACCGCGCTCAGCAATTCCGTATAACCGTAAAGGGACAGGGGGCCGTAGCTTTTGGAGAACTTGCTCTTCTGAACCGCCGTGCGAAGCTCCTCATCCGCGCGATCCACGATAAAGATGACCTTGCAGTTGGTGTACTGATGGTCCTTGTGGGGTTTCACCTTCGGAAGCATATTCTGGACGGCCCAGTCCATGCACCTCCTGGCGGTGGCCCCATCGAGGGTGGGCGCGGAAAAAACATAGGCGTATTCCAGCTTCTGGTTTTTCCAGATCTGGGCGCTCTTGACGAAGAAGTACTGCTCATCCTGCGCGTTATAGTCCGCCCGGAACACGAGCGGCAGCTCTGAATTTTCCTCCGGGACGATCGAGTAATAGGCGCTGTATGCGTCCTCCAGGATTTTCAAAAACAATTCACGCTGGATTGCCATAGGGTTTTCCTCTCGCAAAAATGAACAATTTATGACCAGTACCTACTATACCGCTAAATGCATAAAATTTCAATAGCTTTTTCCTTTCTTTTTCATATCACGGGAAAGAAATACATCAAAAATTGAAAATTCATGCAGGCTGGCCGGTTTACAAGTCTCCCGTTTTATTGTATAGTGGGCATGTCTTTGCCAATACCATATCTTTTATATCGAGGTTTTTATGAATCATAGATTTTGTGTTCCCTGCCTGTTCGGGCTGGAGGGGCTGGTAGCGGACGAGCTGCGCCGCATGGACGCGCAGGAGGTCGCCGCAGAGAACGGACGGGTCTATTTCTCTGGCGACGAGGCCATGCTTGCGCGCGCAAACCTATGCCTTCGCATGGGCGAGCGGGTTCTGCTGGAGCTGGGCCGCTTTGAAGCCCAGACCTTTGACCAGCTCTTTGAACAGACCAAGGCTCTCCCCTGGGAGCAGTGGATCCCCCGGGACGCGGCCTTCCCCGTCGCCGGTCACAGTTTGAACTCCAAGCTCTTCTCCGTACCGGACTGCCAGCGCATCATCAAAAAGGCCGTAGTGGAACGGCTGAAGGCGCGCTATCATGTGGGCTGGTTCGCGGAGAGCGGGGAGACGGTGCAGATCCGCTTCTCCATCATGAAGGACCAGGTATCCCTGTGCCTGGACACCAGCGGCGAAGGACTGCACAAGCGGGGCTATCGCCCGGCGCACAATGCCGCTCCCCTGCGGGAAACTCTGGCAGCCGCCATGGTGAACCTCTCCCGCTATCGGGGGCGGGACGATTTCGTCGATCCCTTTTGCGGCAGCGGAACGATCCCTATTGAGGCCGCGCTGATCGCCCGGAATATCGCGCCCGGAAAAAATCGGCACTTTGCCGCCATGGACTGGCGCACCCTGGATTCCGGCCTGTGGAAGACGGAGCGGGAAGCTGCCGCCGCCCGGGAGTTTCACGGGGACTACCGTATTCTGGGGGCGGATATTGACCCCAAGGCTGTGGCCATCGCCAAAGCCAACGCCGAACGGGCAGGCGTTGTCGATCTGGTCCGCTTTGAGACGGCGGACGCCCGGAGCTTCGCCCGGCAGACGGAGCGGGGCGTGATCGTCACCAATCCTCCTTACGGCGAGCGGATCGGCGAGAAGGAAGAGGCGGAGGCTCTGTACCGCGCTTTCGGCGAGGCCTGCCGGAGCATCGAGAACTGGCAGCTTTACCTGCTCTCTTCCCACACCGAATTCGAGCGCTGCTTCGGCCGGGAGGCGGACAAAAAGCGCAAACTTTATAACGGCATGATCAAGTGCGATCTGTTTATGTATTATAAATAGAAAATCGAGGGATAACGAGATGAAGCATCTGTTTATTGTGAACCCCACCGCCGGCGGGAAGGACAAGACCGAGGACGTGCGTGCCAAGGTCAAGGCTGCCTTTGCCGGTCGGGAGGATCGCTTCGAGATTTATGTGACAACCGGTCCCATGGACGCTACCCGCAAGATTGAGGAGGCGGCCGCCAAGGCCGATGAGCTTCGGGTCTATGCCTGCGGCGGCGACGGCACCTTCAATGAATGCGTCTGCGGCGCGGCACTGAAGACGAATGTGGCGGTCTGCCCCTTCCCCACCGGCACGGGTAACGACTTCTGCCGCATGTTCGGTGAGGAAAAGGAGCTTTTCCGGGATCTGAACGCGCTGCTGGACGGACAGGTCCACACCATCGACCTGCTGGAATGCAACGGACGCTACAGCGCCAACATCTGCTCCGTGGGCGTGGACGCCCGCATCGGCACCGATGTACATAAATACAGCCACATTCCCCTCATTGGCGGAGCCACGGGCTATGTGGTTTCGGCTGCGGTCAACATGTTCAAGGGCATCGCCACTCCCATGGAGATCAGCTGCGATGACTACAAGGTCAGCGGCAAGCATACCCTGGTCTGCGCCTGCAACGGGCGCTTTTACGGCGGCGGCTTCAACCCCAGCCTGGACGCCCGGCCCGACGACGGGATCATGGACGTGTACATCGTCAGGAAGGTGAACCTGGTCCAGTTCGCTGCGCTGATCGGCAAGTACGCCAATGGCCATGCCGACGAGATGCCCCAGTTCATCAAGCACATCCGTTCCCGGGGCGAGGTGGTGATCCGCTGCGAAAAGGAGGACGTGGCCCAGCTGGACGGGGAAGCGCTGCGGGCAAAGGTGTTTCGCTTTCGGATGATCCCCGGCGGGCTGAGTCTGATCGTCCCCAAGGGCATGAGGTTCTTTGATGTCTGAAAACACCGCCTGACACGCCGCCTGTCACAAAAAGTTTAAAACTTCTTTTCCGTTGGGGCTTGCAAAAATAGAAAAACGTGGTATAGTATGCATCGTTAGCACTCATGGGTTTTGAGTGCTAACGATGCTGAATTTTGTTAATAAATAATAAATGGAGGTATAGAAGCAATGAAACTGAAACCCTTGGCTGATCGAGTTGTGCTGAAGCAGCGCGCCGCCGAAGAGCGCACCGCTTCCGGCCTGTTCCTGGCCTCTTCCGCCCAGGAAAAGCCCGAGGTATACGACGTGATCGAGGTCGGCCCCGGCGGACTGGTAGACGGCAACCAGGTTGAGATGATCGTGAAGGCCGGTCAGCAGGTTCTGGTCGGCAAGTACAGCGGCAGCAAGGTCAAACTGGAGGATGTGGAATATACCATCGTGCGCCAGTCCGACATTCTGGCCGTTATTGAGTAAGTAAGGAGGCTTTTTTACAATGGCAAAGCAGATTATTTACGGCGAAGAGGCCCGCAAGGCCATCGAGCGCGGCGTCAACCAGCTGGCTGACACCGTGAAAATCACGCTGGGACCCAAGGGCCGCAATGTGGTTCTGGACAAGAAGTTCGGCACTCCCCTCATCACCAATGACGGCGTGACCATCGCCAAGGAGATCGAGCTGGAGAACGCTTTTGAAAACATGGGCGCCCAGCTCATCAAGGAAGTCTCCACCAAGACCAACGACGTGGCCGGCGACGGCACCACCACCGCAACGGTCCTGGCTCAGGCCATGATCAACGAGGGGCTGAAGAATCTGGCCGCCGGCGCCAACCCCATGACCATGAAGCGCGGCATCCAGAAGGCCGCCGCCGATGCTGTGGAGGCCATCAAGGCCGTGTCCCAGCCGGTCTCCGGCACCACGGACATCGCCCGCGTTGGCACGATTTCCTCCGGCGACGAGCACATCGGGACTCTGATCGCCGAGGCCATGGAGAAGGTCAGCCAGAACGGCGTTATCACCATTGAGGAGAGCAAGACCGCCGAGACCTACAGCGATGTGGTCGAGGGCATGCAGTTCGACCGCGGCTATCTCTCCCCCTACATGGTCACCGATCCGGACAAGATGGAGGCCGTGCTTGACGACGCGCTGATCCTCCTCACCGATAAGAAGATCTCCAACATCCAGGAAGTGCTGCCTCTGCTGGAGCAGATCGTGCAGCAGGGCCGCAAGCTCCTCATCATTGC
>ODAJ011986056.1_pt1 | contig 24082 bp, 40 predicted proteins | sample 1539241 | NCBI WGS metagenome assembly ODAJ01 (sample SAMN02144231, study PRJEB22623) | gut metagenome | biome: sheep rumen | host: Ovis aries | place: New Zealand
TCAAATTTAAGTCCAATAAATAAAGCATGTCTATTAGGTCTGATACAGTCTTTTACCATAAGTCTTGTAGCTAATGTAGTCTTACCAATACGGCGACTTCCAATAATTATTTTCTTATGGATCATGTCATCAAGATAAACATCCCTTTGTCTATCATAGAGCTGCTTCATAAGGCGATACTCAAGAAAGTCAACATCTTTAGCTAATGCTTTATCTGTTTCTGCATCAAGCTTTGATAAGATATCTTCCTGCATTATCTGTTTTGCTACAAGCTGTCCTAATGGTCCAGATGGCTCTTTTTTAGCTTCAGATAACATCTGCTCAATAAAAGACTCCGTCCAAGATTTCTTGCTTTTACTAGAAGATGGCGCTACTAATGCGCTTCTTAGTGCAGAATAAATATCCCCCTTTATAGCTCTAGTTACTTGATTTTGTGTTACTACATTATTCGCCATTATGTTCTAATCTCCATTTTGCCCACTTCTTTTCATTTAGCTCTACCATTCTATTATGACGCTTCTCTCTCTCTTCTTCTGAAATAAGAAAACCTTCAACATAGCCTTCTGGTATTTCCTGGCCTATCATAAGAAAGATATTATGTTCGCCATTATTGTAAACCTTCTTACCTTTATTTATTCGTGATCTATTCTGAAGTCCTTGTTCTGAAAAAGGCTTACCAGTTCTATTCTGATTTCCTTTCATAGATTCAGCAATCTTTTCTTTAGTTTCTTTCTTATGATATTTTATCATTATCTTATTTCCATTTCGTTTATAGAAGGTTCACCATCATAGGCGGCGCCATTATATGATGATTCCTTATACTTAGTCTGCAATACCATTTTATCGCCACTTTTAAGATATATGGTAATTACTAAATCGGGATTATCATTACATTTATTTATTAGGGTCTGCAAAAAGTTGTAATCAACTTCCTTATTAAGTAATTCCTTTCTTTTCTTATCTTCCCAAATAAGTTCGTCCGTATATTTCTTAATCTTATCTTTAATCTCTTTTGATAATCTCATGCGTCTTTCTCCTATAAAGTATATAGACTAGCTGTTACGCTAGCCTATATTTTGTTTAATTACTCTGCTTTATCTTCTTTTTTAGATAAAGCTTCAACGACTTTTGGCGCTACAAATAGGTTAACAATCGTTATAATTGCTCCAGAAGCAACGTCTATTGCTGAAGTAATAGCTCCGGTATTTACCGGCTCAAAATAATTAACTAATGCAACAGCTCCGCCAGATACAGCGGTAACTAATGCGCCGATTAAAACTGCCAATTTCTTTGACATTCTACTCTACCTCTTTTTCCGTTATAGGATATATTTTACCGTGAAGAGCGGTATTAGGATATATACCGTCTTCCCTAACTGGTAATACTTTTTCATCAATATATGGTAAGAATATTGTATTCAACGCACTCTGACACATCGCAAACTTTCCATATATTGGCTTCATATCAAATAATGCTAATGCTTTTGGTATAAAGTCTTTATCATCTAACCAGAAATCTAAGTTACCTTTTTTAACTAAAGATTTCCATTTTGCTTTAATTGTAGCTACATCTAAGTCTACACCATCTAGCTTATTCAGTATATAGTGTGTAATTACTAAAGTTCCTAATATGTTGTTATACATATCTACATCAAACTTCAAGCAACTTTTAGCAACATTCTTTCTAAATTTTCTTAATGTACTCATTTTCTATTCTTCTCCATACTCATATTGTTCCCAAGATTCTAGTGACATTTGGTTATCCCAAAATTGCTGCCGTGGATTATGTAATATTCCTAATGCAGCATAATCTGCAGTAGTTAGTAAATATAAAATTTTATAGCCTTTTGGCTTCTTATATCTACTCATTATATTTAATGTTGCGCCCATAGTAAAATCATAGAAATCTTCTGAGCTATTTGCTCTTATTAGCCCTTTTCTAGCTAATTTTCCTAATCTTATCTTAAGCGCGTTCTCTACAGCAAATTGTACCATAAAGAACATTTTATCGTAATACTTCTTTTTCAGTTTTTCGTCAGTACTCTTTATATATAAGTTCTGTGTATAATAAAATTCATATTCCTTACACTTAAGTCCTAAAGGCTCTCTTGCTTCTTTTAGGTTACAGTAATAAACATCTCTTACTTTTTCTTGTTTATCTTTTCTTACTATATTTCTATTAAAGGCTTTTTCAAGAAATTTGTATTTTCCTTTATCACCTTCCACTCTAACATAATCAATACCATATTTATCATGAATTAAAATACAGTATTCATATAAAGTCCAAACAATAAACTTATCGCTTTCTTCTACTCTATATGCTACAATATTATTATAGCCATTTCTAGTCTGCAAAAGATATAATACTCCGTTTACTTTTTCTACAATATCACATTCTTCTGCCTTTACATTTATATTATCTGGCTTTTCTAATGTGTTCCAATCTTCTATCGTCATTTTATATTATTTCCATTTTAAACATAAAAAGGGTACTTTACTTTCTATCGGATTTCTAATCTCTCTAAGATATTGTTCAATTACGTATTTCCCCTTAATATCTAATGTTGCTAATTTAGTTAACGATACATAAGTACCATCAACGTTCATAATAATAGGCGCATTCTGTAACATACTATAAGAATTATTACGTTTATCTAAAGAATACTTTTCATAAAATTCCCTAATATCAACTATCGCGCCAGCTTTTTTTAATTCATTTCTATTTAAATAAATCACGTCCATCCTCTCTTTTCCTTATATATCTCGCATTATTCCTACTAGCATTTGTAGCTGCCAATCTGGCGGAAATACTCTCACCATATCTGCTACTAGTTCTAGATTACTCATAAATTCGCTATATATCTTTTTTACTAGTTCTTGCTTTTCTTGTTCGTCCGCTATTGTTATTTTCTGCGGTTCCACATCCCAATACTCCGATGGCGTCATTATCCTTCCTCTCATACATCTTAATAGAAAGTCCAGTTAAAGTGCCATCGATTCTATCAAGTTTTTGTTCTAAAATCTCCAACTTATTTAAAATATAAGCTAGTCTTGCGTCTAATATATTCATATCTTTTTCTCCAATAATTAGTACCAAACTCGCTTTCCATCAACAAGCTTCCAGTGCTTTCCTTTTAATGCTTCAGCTATTTTCTTCCTTACTTCCTCTGAACGGTTCTTACCGTAAAGCGGGTTTCTTTCACCCTTCTTTGATTCTGACATCTTTTGTTTAGTTTCTTCAGAATGACGTTGTCCAAACATTGGGTTGTTTTTCCCTTTATTTACCTCAGACATTTTCTTTCTTGTTTCTTCAGAACGCTTCATTCCTCTATGGTGTAATATAGTGTGTTCTTTTTTTGTTAAGAAAATCAGCTCATCAGCTGGTCTGTTATAATAGATTCCCCAATCTATTAAGTCCTGTTTATCAACATCACAAATACCACCTGTTGCAATAAGTTCTAATCGATGATGACAGTCCCAACCTTTGAAATTGTCAGCTAGAGCTTTTTCGTAGTTCTCTACTTTTTCAATTTCAGCGCAATAACGTTCATAATATTTCTTTTCCATTTATTATATCTCCATTATAATTTGATTAGTTAAAACCACTTCTTAAATTCTTCTTCAATCCTACTTAAAATTAGTGGGTCTTTTTTATAATAGTTGTAAAGAAAATGCAACATTTTATGAGTTGTAGCTAAAATTGCCACATATTCTTCTGACTTACTAATATCGCAATACTCTTCATCAGAAGCAGATATGTGACGGTGATGTAAACACCATTTACCTTTTAATTTAGATTTAGTAATTGGGTCGACTCCCTTTTGTCTCTGCATTATAGTTTTTCTAAAAGCTTTCCACTTCTTGCTTGCTCTGAAATTTCGTTTCTTCTTCTGACTATTGTTCAAAGTTAACCTCCAACGTATCTAAATTAGTTATTTTGTTTCAAATACTTCTTAGCTTCTAATCTCCTTGGTCTGCTTGAATTTCATCCTCTTCTACTATTTCAGCTAAATAAAAGTCGTCCTGAAGTTCTTTCATTGTTGACTTACATTTAATACAAAATGGTTTCAATATAGTCGCAGTTGTTACAAATATTGATCCACAAGTATAACATTTATAAATCTTCGTTTTTAACATTATAAACTTTCTCCTATCTATACTTAAATTAGTATAATTTCTAATCTTCTTTAATTAGCGCCTCATCCGCGATTTTCTTCGCATCAGCCCAAGAGTACCCAAGCTTATTGTGAAGTCTCGCTTGAAGTGTGCCATATTTCAATTGTTCTCCTTCATATAAACAAATACGACTTCTTAATTTAGCCATTGATGATCTGGCTTTTATTGCTCTCTCACTCATATCCATAACTTTAGTAGTCTGTTTCTTTCTGTGCGTTATATAATATTCATGTTGATATTCAGCCTGTTTTCTTTTCGCTTCAGACTGTTCTTCTGTTGGGACTAATTCGGTATCTATATCCCATAATAATACAATTCTATCATGCCAAAGCTGATCTTCTTTTTCTATTTCTTCTGCGGAAAGTTCATATTTGCCTCTTATTATGTCTATAATTTTATCTATCATATACTTAAATTAGTAAGGCTAGCTAAGTTAGTATCTTTCAGCTCAAGCGTACTTTACCAATTTAGCTAGCCTCTTTTAATCTTTTATTGTACTTTTATATTAGATAATTTAATAAAAAAAAGCCTAGAGTTTATTCTCTAGGCCTCAAACCAATAATTAGGAAATTAAAATGGAAAATTTAGTCTTTCTCTATATTCTCCTATTATAATTAGTTATTTTATTTAATAAACTTTCTATAGCTAATAAACTTTTGTCCTTTCCAGCTATTAGAAATACCCGATGGATCAAAATCTAGTATTACATTTGTACCATCAAAATGGCAACATACAAAATGACTGTCTTTTCCATTAGGCTGTAGCATTTCTACAATAGTCGGTTCCGATGGGATATCAGAAATTTTAGATATTGCTACTTTCTTTACATCTTTATATTTTAGCCCTGTTATTCTTTCAATATACTCCAACGGAAATCTTACGTAGCCATCATTGTCAAAGTCATTAGCTTTCCATCCCTGTAGAATACATTCCATCATTGCTTTCATATCTTCTAATTCTGTAAATAGCCTGGTTAAACACCAGATATAGCAACTATTTCCCCAGAATTCTTTTTGAATTGCTTGAATATTCATTCTTTAGTCTCCTTCTTATCTTTACCAACTTAGTCTAGCTCCACTAACTAGTATCCATACAATTAGTAGAGTAATACCTAATACAAAGTCATTATGTAGAAATGCTATAATAGCGGGTATCCAACCTAATAAGCCATAAGCTATTAACGCTATTGATAACCCTACCAATAATGCTAAGCCAATTATTGCAAATATCCTTCCTATAACTTCTAAAATATCTTCTAAATCCATTTTCTATTTCTCACTCTTTATTTAGTATACTTATTTACTACTCTAACTTTCCATTTACCATAAGACCCACGCAATAGCATAGATCCAACTCTAAATCTGCTCTCTAATGTTTCGCCTACTCTTACAGAATTATAGAAGTCTGCATCTACTGGAATTTCCATAGTAAACTTATTCATAGCGTCCTTCATATGCTCACTAAGACTTAGAGTATAATGGGACTGGCTAATTTCCAATTCAACAATATACTTCTTATTATAGCTATTATTTGTAGGCTTAGCTTCGGTTACGTAAGAATTATCTGTAATACGTATTGTTTCCGTATTATTAAATAAGTAATTACTTGCATCTTCTAATTCCCACCAAGATTCTGCATGTAAGCTAGATATAGTCAACATTGTAATAATAAGTATTATAAATTTCTTCATCTCTATTTCTCCTCTTAGTTATAATATTCCTCAATAAGCTGTTCAGTAATATTACGTTCGTTTATACTATTGATAGTCTCCGTAATAATACTAAGCATAGTTTTATGGTCCTTAATTCTTTCCTTGAATTCTCTAAAGGTTAGAAAGGTTATAAATATAGGACTCATACAATCTAGTTCACAAAGGCCGTATACATCTTCTTTATATTCTTGGTATTGTTTAAGAGCTCTTCTTTCCATAAGATTCTTTATCATTTCTATTTCTCCTAATACTTAAATTAGTTCCTTATCTTAAAATAGATTATCATAATCATTACCGTTGAGCTTAGCATCTTCTTCAAATAAGTATTCTCTAGCTTCTGGAATACTGAATTGATTATCTAAAGCTCTTATAGCATAATATAGGTTACTTCTTCTACATCTATATTTATCATCTATATAGATATTCCACCATCCATTATCATATTCTAAGCCAACTTTATGTCTTTTAGATTGAAATATATTCATTTTCTTTTCCTTTTATATTATATACCTTCTGCTGATGGCCGTTAGGCCGCTTTTTTTCGTAGCACGTAAAAGACAAGTATAGCTGAAATAAAGAAAATACACTTTTTTGTGATATATAATATATAAAGACTATATATATTATAAATCACACTTTTGTGTACTTTTTTATTTATCACTAAGCAGTCTTTTACGTGTAACAAAGACCAAAGGCCCGTTGGGCCAGCTTCATGATGGTATAGTTTATATTTTCCAAAATAAGTTTTTTTCTTCATCAGTCCAACTATCTCTTGGCGTATCATGCTTTTTCTTATAGTTTTGTACTTTTTTATACATTTTCTTATCTATTGAAGATAAAGAAACTTTTCTAGTTAAAAAAGCGTCAAGAGTATTAGATAAGCCAATTTCAATATTTCCTTTGCTATTCAAGAAGCGTTTATCTATTTGACCATTACACGGCATTTCTGCATATGTTTCTGCTTTCATAGCACGTCTTAATCTCATCTCTAAGTTATGCTTAGTAAGTGAAGTATAGTTAGAGATTATATCTACTAGGCCCATAATAGAAGCTGCTTTATTTGCTTGTTGTTCATTATTGAAGCAATAATAAATTGTTTCCCTATCTTTTTTGTCACACTGAACATAAGAAAACTTTTTTATAAGCTGATATTGATATATTGGTTTTTCATTATTATAAATGAAAACCTGCTGATTCCAATATCTAACAAAAGAGTCTCTAATAATTTGAATTTTATTGTTTAATTTGAATAATTCTACAGCACCGTGTACAGATAATATTGAGTCAAGATGGTATTTATAATAAGCTGTATTATTTATAGAAGTGTCTACTGAACGTATTGTTTTATCTTCTAGCCATTTGTGGTTGGTAATTTTCTTATCTGATATATATACACTATCAGAAAATTCGTTATAGAATATTAAAAGATCGACGTTTTTTATATGCTTTATTTTAGTTGGCTTTATAAAGATGTGATCTTTGAAAGTATTAGTTTCTAGTCTTATATATACTTTTTCTACGTTATTTGCTAGATCAATATAGGAAAGTTTGAATTGGGCCCAGCCATTTATATCATCTCTATCTGCTGCATTTACTGTGAATAAAATAGATGGTTTATTTGGGTCAACTTCTAGGTAGGAAAGGATATAATCCTTTATTTGGTCAATTACGTTTTCTGCTTTTTTGTCAATAAACATGCTGCTTCTCCTTTCTAGTAACATTTCTGCTACTAGCTTCGCGCAAAGAAGAAGTAGCATATTAAATTAGTGATAATTCCCATATTGCAGATTTCGAACTCTACGTTTGGGCTTCTATATTATAAGTTAGTTCCGATTAGAAATACGTAACTTATTATTATAGTAGCGTATACTCAGAACTAACATTGTAATTAGTAATATAAGCCGTAAAAGGTTTAAGCGTAATAATTCATCTGAACTTCATTCTTCAAGTAACAATCTACATACCAATTATGAATCATATTTACTACTCTAACAAATGCCGCTTTTTTCTTGCTAACATCTAATTTAGCATCACCAGACGCATATGCACAAGCACTGAATAAATTAAATCCGCTAATACCCATACCATTTCTGTATTCTTTTACACAAGCTCCAATAGTTCCAATATTATCAAGCTCATTTTCCCATTCTGTATAAGAAATTTCGTCATTATCAAATCTAGCCTGTAATTCGTCAAATTTATTCTTATTCTCAATTACTGCATCATATAAATCACTTGCTGAAATATTAGATACCATCTTTTTCTCAATAAAACGTGAAGCGCAATATGCATTATACATTCTTGCTTTTGCTCTAAACTCATTTGTTTTCTTTGTATTCTTATAATATTCAATATATGCTTTTCTATCTTCTAAATCATTGCCTGTTTTCTCAAACTCAGAATAAGACTTAAGTTTCATATCCCCATTAACATAATCTATTTCCCAATATTTGCCCATATTGCTGAATGACATATAATATCTTACTACGTCAATATCATATCCCATGTAAATAAACATCTTTTTAATCTGGCTTCTAGTCATGAACTTTTCCATATTTCTAATCTCCTATAATTTATAATTATAATATGTGGCGAACTTAAAGTATGTGTAATTATTTGGTATTAAAGTTAAATAAATTTGTAATACTAAGAGAGTATTACAATTAGAAATTTATAGTATGTTACAGATACTATAAATAAGCAGCCTTTCTTATTTACCTTGTAATAAATTATTACATGCCTGTATAAATGTATACCCTAAATCCTATTAGCGTTTGTTAATATTATTATTAAATAAATGAGTATACTATGAGTTAGCTCATTTATATAGTAATATCACTAACGAGGTATTTAGAATGAGTGAGAAATTAGATGTATTAGACGCGCTCAACATTATTGAGCAGAATTTGGTTCTTAAAGAGAAAGCACTTGCTTTACTTAAGAAGTATATTTCATTTAATGAGAGATGCTGGGGAATGGTATTCTCATTAAAGAATGATCTTAATTCAGAATTAGCAGAAGAATATTTACAAGAGATTGATAAATTCTATACTGACACTAAAGAAGAATGGGGGAAGAAATAATGGAAGAAGTAACATTTGTTTGCGATAAATTAGGAAAGCAGCTTAAGGGATATAATAATGGCGATATTAGAAATACATTATTTGATGCTGCCCAGGTTTGTGTTCAGCTAGAGTTCACTAATGTTTCCTTAGCATTGGAACGTAATGTATGGCCACAATATAAGAGAACTATTAGAGGCTTTACTGCTGGTAATGGAAAGCTTAAGCCATTACTGACTATTGGCGGGGTTATGCAGCTAATTATGCACTCTAAGAAGCCATACGCTGTTGCATTTCAAGATTGGGTATATTCAGAATTGTTGCCTAGCGTTATGTTTGGCGAGAAATTTGATGCTAGAGACGTAATGTTAAAGCAAATTGTAAATATGAAGAAAGTAATAGAAATTCAGGGAAATACAATTGCTGATTTAACTAACAAGATTGTTCAGAGAACTGATGAAGAAATTAAGAAAGCAAAGCAGAATGAACAAGAGAATTATGAGCTAATTGATAAAGCAAATAATTCCGTAAATTTGGAATTGGATTTGAATCTATTTCAGGATAAGTAACTAATTCATATATCAAATTAAATATATTAAATATAGTATACGGACGTGAACAATAATAACGTCCGGCTAAAGAGGAGAAAATAAACATGACGTGGTTAGCAGAAATGAGTTTAGCAGACAGAAAAGCATTACCAAAAGAAGAGCTTAGAGAACTATTAAATAGAGAAGCCGCATACGATGCTTCTTGTACTAAGTCGGAATTTAAGCCTATTTCAGATGAAGAGCTAGAAGAAATTTATAATGGTATTCAGGCTGAAAGAGATGACCCAGATGAAAATAAACGTGCTTATTTGAGAGCGTTATTTCATGAGATAATGTTTACCGCTGATGAAAAAAAGTTGTCAATAACAGACACGCTAGACGCTATTAAGGCAGCAATAATTCTTGACCAGAAGCTACAGAGACTATAGATACTAATTAAGTAGCTTTAGGAATTGCGAGATAAAAACCCGCCCTTTTCTAACTATATAGGAGAAAAAACATGACTAAGAAACAAGCTATAAAATTATTACAAAGTGCTAAATTACCCACTGATCTTGATAAATTACGTGATTATGTACTAAAATTCACTATAGACAGAAGAGAGATAAGCGAGGATAAATTTAGAGATATAATTGAAACTATTAGTGATTATAATTACACAATCGCTTTATTAGGCTGGGAATGTATTGCACCAGAATTTGATGGAAGTGATGTATATACATATGCAGTAGATATTGTTGATAACACATATTTTACAGAATACTATAATTAGGAGAAATAAAATTGCTTATAAGAGGTAACTTTCCACCAATAGGATTTATTTCAGTAACAGCGCAATTTCCTAGTGGCATTATAAGAGATGGACATATAGATCTTAAAACATATGACGAACTGGTAAAAACACAAGATTATGATTATAAGAAAGACCTACTATTATTTAATGAAACTGATGGCAGTTTTAAAGTAATAAATCGCTCTGGTTATAATGATGAAATTATATCGAATTATTATGAATAGACGATAATCTTTTAGATAATAAGAACTAATTTAAATAGCTTTAGGAATTGCGAGATAAAAACCCGCCCTCCTATTAAATATAGGAGATAAATAATATGCGTAAGGATGAAGTTAGAACAAGCGAGAATTTCACTAAGTACATGAAGTTTATAAACTCATATGAAGATGGTAAATACACAGCTTATGAATTTGCCGACGAGTCAAATAATATGGGTATACATTACCAAATCAAGCCGGAATTATTGACAGATAAGAAACAAATTGGATTAGCACGATTATTCAATACAAAGATGGGTAAAATAAAGATTGGCGATATTTGTTTAGTAATCTGCAAATGTAGAGAAGTACATGAAGATGGATATAATCAAAGCGCAATGTATTTGAATGTGGATAAGATACTTAAGCCATTAGTAAAGTATGAAATCGTTAATCAATTATATAATGGCATACCAACTGAATTTGTAAGAGAAGTTCCTATTACTTCTTGGGAAGATGTTAGGAGATAATAGATGAACAAAATATCTGGTGTTTATAAAATTACAAATAAAATCACAAATGATTGCTATATTGGAAGTAGTAATAATATAAAACGTAGATGGGCTCAACACAAAAGCCCAAGTACTTGGGCAATTAGGCCAGGAATGATGTTATATCAAGCATTTAGCGAATATGGATTGAATAATTTCACATTTGAGATTATTGAAGAGACAACTAATCTTCATGAAAGAGAGCAATACTTTATTGATCTACTAAATCCTAGCTATAATAGCAATAGAGCAAAAGGTTTAGACAAAGAAAAGTTTAAGAAGTCCTTAAAAGCTTATTATAAGGACCATAAAAAAAAGATAATAGAAAATGTGAAAGAATACCATAAGTTTAATTCTGATAAATGGAACAATTATCAGAAAGAATATCAAAATAAAATCTGTTTATTTCAAGATGAAACATTGACATTAGCAGCACTTTACCATAGATTTCGAAAGCAGAAAATAGCTCATCCATTCAGAGAAGCAAAAAAGTATTTAATACAGGAGTAAGTATAAATTACGTTTTTATTGAAAAAAAAACATATTATAAACATAGATAAGGAGAAAAACATGAAGAAGATTTTAGTTTTAGTTACATTACTTATTTCGGTATTTGGATCAGTTAATGCTCAGAGCATTGATGATATTAGACGTAATGCTTATAATGCTGCTATTGAAGCTACTAATGCTTCTAAAAACAGAAAGTCAGCATATGAAGAATATAAAGAAAATCAAAAACAAGAAGTTGAAGAAAAAGACGACTTTGAAGAAAACTGTAATATCTTAGCTAATGTTGCAATTAGATATCCATCAGAAAATAATGTGTGGGTTAAGTGTTATTGCTATCCTATGAAAGAATACATCTGGTATACAATTTTCTATGGCGATGACAATAACTGGTGGATTAACCTAGCATATGACGTTGATGATGAAATTGGCGAATTATTCTATGCTTCTGTAAATAAAAGCTTAGACTACATTAAAGCAATTGATGATAATAGTGGTACAGAAACTGCTGCTATTTTACTAAAGAATAATTCTGATAATGTTGTAATTATTCAAGATATTAAAGACCCAAAAACCTTTGCAATATCTTGGTTCTAATAGTGTTTTTTCCCATTATAAATAAAGGACGCCGTAAAAAGCGTCCTTTTTCTTTTATTTGCTATTTGCTAGAATTAGAATCAGTACTGTTGTTGTTATCCCCAGCGTCACAGTCGTTGTTCCAAATACTATCGAGCAAGTTTTCCATCGCTTCGTATCTTTTTCTAATTTCGCGTAACTGTTCTCTAAGTCCAGATAAAGTCGTTGTTGATCTAGATAAGCATTCTCCAAGCTCTCTATTTGTATCCCTTGCTGATCTATAAATAGTCTCATATTGTTCTGATCTTGTTCTAGCAAGTTCAAGCTCAGATCTATGTTGTTCCACAAGTCTATCGTATTTATTTCTGTAGTAGAACGTTGTTCCGAAGAAGACTCCTGAGAGTAACAGTAAAATACAGATGATAATAAAAGCAATATTACCAATATAAGTTTTTTTGTAAACTTTAGTTCCATTTTCTGTTCCGATTTTATATAGTTCCATAATAATTACGAGTATTGTTTTCTAATCTTTACTAGCTGCTTAACTAACCTCTCTACTAAGTCATGTAAATAGTCTTTGAAGCCGTCTTTTCTAAAATAGTCTATAGTTGTATATTTAAGAACTATCGCGTATATGATCTGATATTCTGTTTCTACATAAGTATCATCATCCGTGATATGATTTTCCCTAATCATGCGCTCTACTTCATCTAAGCATTGCGAAATAACAAAGCGCTTATGATAATACTCACATTCCTTTGGTAAATCTGATACTGTTCCTTCAAATAAAGCTTTGGCGTATAGTTGCTGCATATTTCTGATTTTAGCTTCAGAATCTGCTGTTCCAACCGCTAAGCCATGATTGTTATATGAGAGAATTCCTTTCTTAATCATTAGGCAGATGATGCCGAATATAACAAGAACTGTTACAAGACTCATCCACCCGTTGCTTGCTAATGCTGCTAGTGCTTCCATTTCTGTTGTTCTCCCTATTTATCCCTTACAACTGCGCCAATCTTAATTTCTACGCCTGAAACCTCTTCGTCTGAATAAATTATAACACTGCTTGGTTTACCATTAGCTTCACTACCATAAGCCAAACTCACTCTAACATTGTTATTAGGGCTTGAAACATAAGCAATGTACCGGAGTATGTATTTACTACTTGGCACGTCTGGGGGTATTAAACCCCACCATCCACCACCTTTTGTTACACTAATCGTTCTACTAGAACCCCATATAACAGAAGTGCTTCCATTTATATTTGCTAATGCATCATATACCGCATTAGAAGTAACCGGATTCATGTTTCCGTCAGCAACTGTATCTACAGTAGTATCAGAAATAGCGTCGTCTACAGCATCTATAAAATCAGCTGGAATACCAACATGTTTTGCTTTGACAATAAGGGACTTTTTGTAGTAGGCGACATGTTCTGTAAAAGTTGAACCTGTATAAGTATTTAAACGATACATCGTATCACCTTTCTTAAAGAGAATTGTAGAACTTGTCGACGCTCCTGTCGTGTTATTTCCAGTTGTACCCGCTGATATTTCAATTCCGTTTAAATATATATGATGTATATAGGAGACTCCGTAATTTGCAAGAATATAAACTCCATCATAAGGCATCGTCATCGCCGTTGCCGCTGTTGTAGGAAGTGTTATTTCTTCATATTCACTCAACTCACTTGTATCTGCTTTATATGGGACAGTAGAGCCGTATTTTGCATACAACTCTGGATATTCACTCTGTGAGATTGTATCTCCTTCTTTTAAGAATCCAGAAGGAAGAGTACCCATATCATTCTTTACCCAAGAACCGATTGGAAGGTCTGCATAAAGCGTACCGCCTGCTACTCTTGTTAAATCACCCGTTGTAGGGTCTACTAAATTATATGACATATCTCATTTCTCCTTAGTCTGTTGTTTTGGTATATTCAACAACTACAAATATATAGTCAGCATTGGCTGTAGTTGTACGGTCGCGAAGTTCTACAACACCAGTTGATGTATTTACACGGAGTGTGTCGCCGTCCTTAGGAATAAAGAATTGATAGCCACTGGCTGAGCCCGTAGTGCTTTTAAAGGCTCCATTAAATGAAATAACAAGGTCAAGATTTTCGATGGTTTGTGGAAATACAATATTGGTTCTGGCGGCTTGATTTTCAGCAGTAAGCACCTTTCTGTAAATTGGCTTGCCATCAATCCAAACCTTATTAGTCTTGACTTCTTCTGTAGAATAAGCCTCAACACTACCACCATCATCATCAGTAAATGCAGTAGCGCCATACTTAGTTTTCTCTGCAGTTGTTAGCTGTTCCCATTCTGTACTAGTTCCATTAAATACGCGTCTAGATGGTAATAAACTTACTTCATTTGTAGATGAATCAATATCAAAGTCATCATCATTAAATGTAAAGCTTTCTGCATAAGAAATCAATACCCATTCAGAAACCTGATACTGATAAATACCACCCGCTTTGAGACCACCACTAGAAGTACCAATATATAATACAGCCTCACCATTTGAAGGGCTTGCTGGTAATGAAGTTACCATTGGAAGCTTTGTATCAACAAGAGCGTTAAGGTTACCTAAAGTACCTTCTACAGTAGTTGAAGTTACGCCACCTACCACTATTGGCGCAGATAATGTCTTAGGCTGCTTTGTATTCAAAGCATCTGTTACAGTTCCATTTTGTATTGGGTTTGTACTAGATGAATCTAATACAGAATCTACAGTATAGTTATCTAGCATATCCTTATATGTGTTACTGAAATCGTTTGTTGATAATCCTTTACCTAATACTTTATCTACTTTAGCGTCAAGTAAAGTGTCTGCTTGACCTTTAGTGTAGTAGTTTGTCAAGTCAACAGAAGTGCTACCAAGATTAGCCCAAGCGCTGTTTATATACATCCACTGATTATAGTTATTTGTTCCGCTTACATTTACTAAGTAAATTGTAGTTGTAGAAATATCTGTAGATGGAAGCTCTTCTACAATTTCAATTGAGAGAGAAGTAAGTTGAGAAATCAAGTCGTTAACTTCAGTTTGTGTATATGTCTCTGTTTTCAAATAATAATTTGTAAGATTATTTACTGTATTATCGATAAAGTCTTGATCGTTTGTAAAATCAGAAAGTTTAGTAGGTTTATTGATAAGGTTTGTATAATCTACGTTAGCTGAAATTTCTGGATTAGCCGGATCTGTAGTATCAATAGTTACACCAGTACCAGCAGTTAATACATTCTGTTTTCCATTAAGAGCAGCTGTAATTACTTTATTCTGAACGCCGTTTTCAGAAGTTGCAGATAAGGCGGTATCCATTGTGCCTACCGGTAAAACGCCAGCATCTATAGTTGTTCCATCAGTAAGCTCAATAATAAGATGGCCCGTACCAGAGACTGTAGCATTTTCAACACTATTTAATCTTACTGTAAACCACTCACCATTTGCTGTTTTGAATCTGATATTTGTTCCATCAGTCTGTACTTCTGTAATGCCAGAAGCTGCTGAAGAAGCCATTTTCTTGGCTAAAGCATAAGTTACTATATCCATATTTTAAGGCTCCTTTCTTATTAAAGTTTCTTCCAAGAGTCATCGCTTGGATTATAAATATAAACATCAGAAGTATCAGCGCATAAAGCTGTAGATCCACCACCAAGAGCTTCTCCTCTTTCTGAGTATTTATATTTTGGTAATTTATCTATATCAGCAGATAAGCCAACATATTCTCTAACATTGCCTGGCGATACTTTATATGCTACCCAAGAGCCAATATCTAATTTGCTTTCTTCATCTAAATATCTTTGACCGTCTTGTAAAATCATAAGAATATTTCTCCTATATCTATTTTACATTATTAGTTTATAAATAAAATAAAGGCGACCACGCCTTATAGGTATGATCGCCTTGATAAACTTATGCTACAAAGCTTAGATTAAGCTGAGAGTGATACTGGGTTAGCTCCGTAGAAGAGACCGTGACCACAGTTAGAAGGGTTAGTGATTGCAAATGTACCGAAGAGCATAAGTGTAACTTCAGAACATGGACCATTAACATCAGCTGTACCAGCCTGAACATTGATATAGTCGTCGATAATAAGCTTGTAAGGATCTTCCTCATGGCCGTTATTATCTTCGCTCATTGGATCTGGTTTACCTGGGTTGTTACCAGCTACGCCGTCATCAACTTTGTCTGTATTTGTGAGTGTATCGAATTCAACGGCTGTAGAGTCGAGAATATAGAACTCACCTTTTGGACAATAAGGATCATCTACGATATTTTCGATGAAGTTTGTTGAGAAGCTAGCTGAGAAATCAGAGAAGCCAATAGCTGCTTTCTTAGACTCAGTTGTAGAAGTCTGAGTAAAGTAAGTATTAGTTGAAGCGATTTCAGCAGAAAGTGCTAAGAAATCTTCGTCGTTTAATACGATAATATCAGCTAAAGAACCCTGACGTCTAACCTGCATTAAAAGAGCCTGAATAGCGTCAACTTTCTTTGCTGTTGAGCTTGACTCAGCATAGAAAGCACCAGCTAATCTGTCTGGGGCTGCTTTACGTTCTACATTGAAGAACTTAGTGTTGATATATGTCTGCCAAGTGAGACCAGAACGTGAACCTACAGCTGGAAGCCATCCACCAAGTCCTACTGGAAGAAGCGGCGCACCAGAAGCATCCATAGAACCAGCTAAACAGATAACGTCTGTTGCTGCTGTTTCATATGTAGCAGAAGGGGTTACGTTTACTTTTGTACCAGTAATAGCGTTTACTGTAAGAGTTGCTTTAACAGCTGTTGAATCACCAGCTACAGAAGTCTTGATAACAAGTTCTGAACCGATATCGATCTTCATTACTGCGTCCATAGGAAGAGTAATGTCTGCTGCTGTATCTTGAGTAAGAGATACTGAAGCTGGGGCGAAGCAAAGTTCACCAAAACCACGTCCATAAAGAGAAGCAGCGAGTGTTTTGCGGAAGCCTTCAGAAGCCGCGAACATCTTAGCGCCAGCAACTTTCATGTAAGCGCCACGTCTTGTAACAGAAGCCTGAACTTCTTTAGCGTTCATTGTGTATACGCTGAAAATCTGGCCTGGCTCTACTGCGAACTCTACGTTCTTTGATACTGAAGCAGCTAAGTTCTTTGCTTTTGTAAAGTCACCTGCTACTGCTCCACCACGACCGTACATAGCTGAGAAGTTATAAGTTTTACCCTCAATACGGTTTTTCTGAAGTTTCTTCAAAACTGGCGAGTTTCTGAACATTAAGTTCTCTACACCATCTTTGTAGTAAACTTTAAGTAATGCTTTGATATTGTCGTTAGTTGTAACTGCCATATCTACTATTCTCCTAAAATATTATATGCAATTAAAATGTATTATTTAGCGTACTTTAGTAATTCTTTTTCTAAAGCGGCTAATTCCTCTGGATCAGAAGCTTCTTCGCCATCTGAATCCACAATTTCTTCTTCAGTTTTTTCTTCTACGTCTTTAACCTCTGGCTCAGCCGCATCAGAATTAACTTTCTGACCGTCTACTTCGACTTTAGTTTCGCCATCTTCGTCTTGTGTTACAGATACTTCTGCATCTGCTGGCGCTCCTATAGCTGCTCTGATATCATCAAGCTGTTTATCAACTACCTTAACAAGTTCGTCGATATAAAGTGCTTCATCTGGCTTTTCACCTTCAATAGAATTATAGCCGTCATAAGCCTGCTTCATAATATCAAAATCCTCACCCTCTATAGGACGTAACTTATCGTTGTAGCCGTTAAGCTTTTCACCATATCTATTTGAGAAGTCTTCTAGTCCAGCATTATATATCTGCTGTTCCATCTCAGCTTTTGCTGGATTGATTACCTCATCAAATATTAAGTGCTCTGTATTTTCAGCTTTCTCTCTAACGGCCTGAATCATACCGTCCTGAGCGTCTACTCTCTCAATAAGAGCATTTATGGCGTCTCTATAAGAAGCGAGAATTTCATTAAGTTGCATTTCGTCCATTATGAATTTCTCCTCTTTATATTTTATTTATTAGTTTTATACTCTGTTTAAGTCGTTACTATCTACCCAAGCAGCGTTATCTGGCGCAGCATTTTGTTCTACTGGTACCATATTTGCTTCTTGTTCTAGTACATTCTGGTTATAAGGTAACTGACCTTCTGCTCCATTTACATTATTAGTTTGCGGATTTTCTTCTGCCGCTTCAGTTGTCCATTCTTCCGCTTCATCCTCTACTCTTTCATAAAGTTTATTAAGCTTAAGAATATCTTTCTTATTTCTATCATAGCCAGCAGACGTAAGTGATAACTGAGTATTTATAATCTCTTCCTTAAGAAGCTCAAAAGGAATAAATTCTGGTACATCGTATACGTCTTCTTCTATACAGCTCTTTATTACGGCCATAACAGCATCAATAGCATTATTAGATAAGCTATAACCCATTTCCAAGTCTGGAATCTGCATAAGTTGTGGTATTCTAGCTGCTGGAATAACGCCAGCCATAGCTAATTGCTGTAATTGCTGTAACTTTGTACTAGGATCTTTAGAAAGATTATCCGCGCCAGAATATTGAATACTCATGTTTTCGCTTTCTTTAACAATATCTTTCCATTTAATAGATAATCTATTTGTTATTTCTGGTAAAATATTTTCATCTTGTGGGAATACTTTAATACAAGTTTTAGCTACATCAATAAAAGCTCTTATTACCTGATTAAGCTGTGTTTCAAAACGATCACTTTCTACGTCTTCCATTGTAGCTAAAGCAACGCCAGAATTAAGTCCAGTTGGTTTTTTACTCTGAGCAGATAACTGAGATATACCTACAATATCATAAGCTTTCTGAATAAGCTCATTTAATACTGCAATATACTGATTATCGATAAAGGCCGGCGTAGCTGAAGTAACTGGTAATCCACCATTTGCCTGTGGCTTATACGTTAAAACGTTGCCTACTCTGTTATTTAATTGTGTTGTTTTAAGGCTAGAACCTTCTGGTACTAAGAAAGTTAATGCATTATTTAACTGAGAAGCATCCTTAATCTTAGCCATAAGAATATTGATTTCTTGCTGAATATTTACCAACATATCAGCTACAGAAGTTGTAATATTACCTAAAACTGGGTTTTTATAGTATAAGAATACAAAAGGAATAATATCAGCATCATAGCTCTCTGTTAAAATAATACTGCCATTTCCAGTATATGCTTTGGTTTTATTTAATGTATCATAGTAAATACCAAAATCAACATATTCAAGAGACTTATTCTTAAATTTAGATAATACTTTTTCTGGTAATAAGCTTACTGGATAATCTTTTTGTTCATAGAATATACGAGTTAGCTTATTATAATTTGCTTCTGAAGGCCTTATATGTATCTGGAAAGGTAATGCTCTCTCTATAGCTCTAGTTTCTTCATTTATGTAAATAACACCTGTATCGAAAATACATGCGTCTCTAAAAGCATCAGAGATTTTCTTATTTACATTCTGCTCGTCATAGAATACATCAAAAAACTGCTGTGCTTGCTTTACACACTGAATATCCTTGAAAGTACCATTTATTGTTGTAAAGAAAGGCCTTACTTTACTTTGAGCTATTTTGCTGTGTAATGTATCAATACAAGACGCAATAATATTAAGCTGTGGATTAGCTGAAGTATCTTCTTCCTCACCTAGCTCTCTATTAGCATCACTGTAATATCCTACTATCATAGGATTTCTAAGATTTTCTAGGCTACATCCTTTAGTAGCGTTATAGTATCTATAGTTTCTGCGATACTTATAATTTCTATTACCATCAAAGGACTTAAGCTCAGCAATATTATTTAGAATATTTTGTTTGGTCATCTTCTTTTCTCCTATTAGTTACTCTTACCCCAGCCGCCAGCTGTTTGTGGCTGAGTCATTTGAGCTGGGGCCGATGGTAATTTAGAAGCTAAAGCAGATGATACTGTACTTTGCATAGAAAGCTTAGTCTTATTCTTGAGACCTTTATCTTCTTCTTTCTCTTTGTTGTCAAAATTTACTGTATAATTTAGCTTCATATATTATAAGTCTCCTACTTAGAACAAGCTATCTGGTAATACAGCATCAACAACGCCAGCAGCAGCTTTAACATAACCAGTAATCTGTTTCTGCCATTCTTGAGCATCACGCCAGTCAAGGTCTTTCTTATGAAGATCGACCATTTTCCAAGCATCAGCAGCCTGAGCATCTGTAAGAAGTCCGCTCTTCTTCATATTCTCAATTTCCTGTTCTGCTCTAGCCGCTTGAGCTTTAGTTAATCTACCGATTACCTTTGTTTTCTCTTTTGCTTCAGCTTGTTCATATTTAGCTTTTTCAGCTCTTGCTGTATCTTCTTGAGCATTTGCTTCATAGCCTTTAAGCTGATACTGAAGAATACCTTTCTGTCTGTCACTAGGATTAGCAGACATAGCCAAGAATAATCTATCTACAGACATCTTTTCGCTATCTGATAATTTGTCATACCAGTCAGCCGCTTGCTTCTTGAGTTTGAGATATACCTGCTCATCAATTTGATCAGCATGCTGTGAGAGATACTTAGAAGCCATATCATTTCCTAATTTAACTTCTGTATCATATCCAGCTTGACGTAAAGCATCACTGTTCTTGATAATGTTATTTACTTTTTCTTCGTTTATCTTGCTTCTGTTCTTATCGTCTCTGTTAATAGCAGCATCCATCATTTTAGTATTATACTGTTCAAGAGCTGTTTTTTGAGTTGGCGTAAGTCCTCTAGCTACCTGAGAAGCATTTACCATAGAAGCGCCAATTTTATCAAGTAAGAAGTAACCTAAAGTACCTAGTGCTTTAGCAGAGCCTCTTTTACCGAAGTTACCTTCAAGATAATGCTGTATAGCAAATCTAGGTAAGAAGTTACTTAATTCAGCCGCGTCTTTATGCTTATCTAGTTCTTTTTCGCTATCCTCAAGTAATTTATCCCACTCTTCGTCTAAGTCTTCTCTTCTTGTTTTAGCCTTATCTAATACTTTATAAAGAGCTTCTTGTTTCTTATCTAAAGCTTCATCTTCTGCTTTAGTATCTTGTAAAGCTGGCTCTGTTTTTTTTCCAGAAGTCTGTTTACTAGCTTCTTCAGCTTTTCTTCTTGCTTCTTCTTCTTCAGCTTTTCTTCTTGCTTCTTCCTCTGCAGCTTTGCGCTTAGCTTCTTCTTCTGCTTTACGTTTTGCTTCATCTTCTCTTGCCTTCTTATTAGCTGCAATTTCTGCTTTTCCCTCTGGCCTTCTATTGATTTCTTCTTGTATCTTCTTCCAAACATCATCACCAGCGTCTCTGTATTTATTACGCATTTCAACGAGCTGGTTATACGAATATACAAAATTGCCATCAGTTCCTTTAGCATCGAATTTGCCATTTCTTAAGTCTAATTCATATTGAGAAGGCGCTTTAGCTGTTTTATAATCACGTCCTTGCTCTAGGTCTTCCTGAGCCGCTTTTGATCTTGCCTCAGTATTCTTATCATTATAATGGAATTCCTTAGTATCATAGTCATACCAGCCATTAGGATAATCCATTTTAAGCTGAGTTAAGCGTGCTGGATCTTTTATAACTTCTGTTGTTTTAGAGTCTGGACTAGCCTGTTTTATTTCAGCAGTTGGGATAGAAGGCTTTATTTCTGGTAACTTAGCGCCTTTTCTAGTAGCAATACCAGATTTTCCATCGCTATTCCATTTTGTTTCATATTCTTGCTTATCTTCATCAGATAACGCTTGATATTCGCCATATGATATTACGTCTTTTTTTTCAGCCATATTATTTATTCCTTATTCATTCCAAGTTTTTCTTCTATAGCTAAAAGTCTCTTACATACATCAGATAAAACCGCAGCATCTGTAGCTGCTAACTTATCTGTTTGAATATTCTTATAGCCATTTTCGTCTTCTACTACTGTATTTTCAGTAATAGGATTTTGTTCTAATTCTTGGGCCATAACGCCAATATTTGTTCCCTCATCTACGCCTTTTGTACCATTATATAGCCTTAGCGCTTCTGGCGTATACTTAAACTCATATGCATTAAGCTGAGAGAACAATTTTACTATATCGTCTGATCCAAATATTTCTTTTAATCTCTCATCACTACACATATTACTTATTGTCCTTGCTGATTATTCTGTTGATCATCTGGCGACTTACTAAAGTCTTTCTTCTTCCAGCCTTTTACTACTTTTTCAGCTGCGTTTTTAGCATTATCTTTATTTATATCTTCCCACTTTGCTGGCGTCTTACCCTGCGCTATAACTCCAGCATCTGCCATACCTTGACCAACACCAGCTCCATATGATCTCCAGTCAGTTCCAGAACCAACACCCTGAGCTGTTTTAGCATTAGCATCAGAAAGAACACTAGAAGCTGCATCTGCCGCTTCTTCACCACCAGAATCTCCACCACTACTCATATCAGCTCCAACGCTTCCTAAAGCGCCTGCTCCACCTTGTGACTGGCCACCCTCGCTTGGTACTTCTCCAGTTGAAGACGCATTGCTTCCTATCTTAGCTTTTTCTGCTGCTTCATCCTGTTCAGAAGTTGTTTCTTGCTGATTTCTAATATCCTGTGCTGCATTAGAAGCTTTACCAGTGCCAGAGTCCATATTAGAAATAGGCGCTCCACCACCGTGTTGTGAATTTGCTACCTTAATACCAGCTCCAGCACCTTCGTGCATACGTCCTAATGCGTGATCTATTGCTTGGATTATTGCTCCCCACATAGTTATTTATTCTCCTTCTTATATGATACTTTTAATAGTGTATAATCATTTGATTTATTAGTAGGTATTTTACTAGATACTTCTCTATAGTTCTTAAGGCGCTCATCAGAAGAAAGAAAACCAGTTACCATACTACCAACACCACCAACATTACCCCAAGCTCTGTTATAAGCATTCTGGTCTTCTTGCTGAGCTGCAGAAAGTTGCTGTCCTCTAGCATTAAGCGGCGTACCAGCTGCGGATACACGAGTTGAGTATTCGCCTTGTTTTGCTGCTAATGTTGACTGGTTATTATTAAGTGCTGCGTTTCTAGATGAGTCATAAGCGCTCTGGTACATATTACCAGTAGTATCAGAAGCTGACTGTTCCGCCATCATAGCCGCCTGAGCTTTAGATAATCCAGAAGTTCTTGCTGACCTATTAGCATTAGCTCCAGCCTGATTACCAGCTCTCATTGACTGCTGACTAGCCTGATCTTGCGCATAATTTGTAGCTGATTTTAATCCCGCTTCACCAGCATATTTATTATATTCTGCCTGATAATCTTTGAGCGCATTACTAGTTTCTGTTTCATATTTGGATACTGCTGTATCAAATTTATCAGCGGCCGCTTCATATCTTTGGCCTGTACTCGACATATTCTTACTCATATTCTTTATTCCTTTTAATTATTAGTTTAGTAAACATTAGTAATTCTAGTAGCCGACCAGTCATCTCTCTGCATTGTATCATAGAACGTCATTTCTGCTTGTTCTACCATTGGCGCTAATAAACTAGTATCACTACCCTGCTTACTCTTGAAAGATAAAGCTAATAAATAGCTCATGAATACAAAGTATGTATTATTAGGGAAATTAAGCTGTGTATCATCATAGAAGCTAACTAAGCTATACTTACCTTTTCTTTTTCCTAAATATCCATATCCTGTATTATCATCAATATCAGCAATATCAACTATTGCTTGTTCTACTAAAGTATTTTCTGTTTTATCTCTACCAAAGTCGTATACAGATAAGTAATTTGTGCCATTAGAAAGATAAACAATATCATTCCAAGAGAACATTTTAGAAGCATTAAAGTCCTGATGAACACCATTTATGAAAAGTCCACCATTGTAATTTTGTCCAACATACTTAGTCTTATCATTAGAAAGTATTGCTATCGTACAGTTATTTAATTCTATTTCTAAGTCTTCTACTACTATATGAGATAC
>ODAJ014746268.1_pt1 | contig 24075 bp, 24 predicted proteins | sample 1539241 | NCBI WGS metagenome assembly ODAJ01 (sample SAMN02144231, study PRJEB22623) | gut metagenome | biome: sheep rumen | host: Ovis aries | place: New Zealand
ATTGATAATGCCGGTAGCAATGGATGAACAATTGAGATTTGCAATCAGAGAAGGTGGAAGAACAGTAGGATCAGGCGTTGTTACAAAGATTATTGAATAATTTGCAGTAAATATTTTTGGAGAGTTAGGAAAATGGGAGACAGAGTAATTATAACGATGGCTTGCACCGAATGCAAAAACAGAAATTACTATTTTGCAAGAGGCAAGAAACAAGAAGGAAAATTAGAAGTAAAAAAATATTGTAAGACATGCGGAAAACATGTTTTGCATAAAGAAACGAAGTAGCTTATAAAGCCTGGGGGCATAGGCTAACGGTAAACTTCTGGTCTCCAAAACCAGCTTTGGTGGTTCAAATCCATCTGCCCCCGGTTTTAGTAGAGACTGAAGATTTTATTTTAAGGTGAGACAGTTTTATGGGTAAAGCAATACAATTTTTTAAAGATGCTTATTATGAATTAACAAAAGTTACATGGTTAAGTAAAAAAGAAGTTGTAGCGACGACTGTTGTTGTGATAGTTTTTGTTATAATAATGGCGCTATTTGTTGGCTTGGTAGATATGATTCTTTCTGGCTCATTAGGTATAATATTAAATTTGAGGTAAGAAATGGCTAAACAATGGTATGTCGTTCACACATATTCGGGACATGAAGATAAAGTAAAAAACAGTATCGAGAGAACAGTTGAAAATCTCGGTATGCAAAACTTTATTTCTCAAGTTCTTGTTCCTACGGAAGAAGTTGTTTCCGTTAAGAATAATAAGAAAAAAATAAGAAAGAAAAAATTTTACCCGGGATATGTTTTCATCGAAATGATAATAAACAATGAAACATATTGGTTGGTTAGAAATACTACGGGAGTAACAGGTTTCTTGGGCGGAGTAAAACCCGCACCTATGGCAGAGTCGGAAGTAGCAAATCTTATAAAAGCCGTTACAAATCCCGAGGATGCAAAACCGAGACCGGCAATTTCATTTGAAAAAGATGAAAATGTAAGAATAACGGAAGGTCCTTTCAACCACTTTATCGGTGTAGTTGAAGAAGTAAACCAAGAAAAAGGCAAGTTGAAAGTTATGGTTACGATATTCGGAAGACCTACTCCTGTTGAATTGGATTTCTTACAAGTAGAAAAAGTTTAATAAACGAATGCTGTATGTTACGGCAGCACGGTTAAAATAAAGTAAAAAATTATATTTTCAATGCTCAAGAAAATATAGTTGCAGTTTTAAGGGAGATTTAAAATGCCACCAAAGAAAGTAAAAACACAAATTAAATTACAAATACCTGCAGGCGCAGCAAATCCTGCACCACCGGTTGGTCCTGCATTAGGTCAACAGGGTGTAAATATAATGGATTTTTGTAAACAGTTCAATGAAAGAACAAAAAAAATGGAACAAGGTATGGCAACACCTGTTGTTATTACCGTATATGAAGACAGATCATTTACATTCATAACAAAGATGCCTCCGGTTCCTGCATTAATAAAGAAAGCTGCAAAAGTTGCAAAAGCTTCCGGAGTTCCTAATAAAACTAAAGTTGGTTCTATTACAAAAGCTCAAGTTGAAGAAATTGCAAAACAAAAAATGCCTGACTTAAATGCTATCGATTTGGAAGGTGCAAAATTGATGGTTGAAGGTACGGCAAGAAGTATGGGAATTGAAGTAAAACAGAAATAAAAATTGCTTAAGGCAATTGAAATAAAAGTGGGAGCTGTTATTAAAACGGCGAAAGAACCACAGGAGAATTAAAATGGCAAAAAGATTGAAAGAATTATCAAAATTAGTAGACGCAAACAAACTTTATTCTGTTGAAGAAGCAGCAGATTTAGTAAAACAAACAGCAAAAGCAAAATTTGACGAATCGGTAGAAGTTCATATTCGTTTGGGAATAGATCCTAAACAGAGTGATCAAATAGTCAGAGGAACAGTTTTGTTACCTAACGGTATCGGTAAAACAAGAACGGTTTTTGTTGTAGCTAAAGGCGAAAAACAAACCGAAGCTGAAAAAGCCGGTGCAGATAAAGTAGGTTCAACAGACTTAATAGAAGATATCGCAAAAGGTGACTTAAATTTTGACGTTTTGGTTGCAACACCCGATTGTATGAAAGATTTAAGTAAAGTTGCAAAAATATTAGGTCCTAAAGGTTTGATGCCAAACCCGAAATCCGGAACAGTTACATTTGATATCGGTAAAACAGTTCAGGAATTGAAAAAAGGTAAAGTTGCTTATAAAAACGATTCTTTCGGAATAGTTCATTGTTCCGTAGGTAAAGCTTCTTTCGAAAAAGATAAATTGGTAGAAAACATAAAGACTTTGGTAAGTGCTGTTTTGAAAGCAAAACCTTCGGCAGCAAAAGGTCAATATGTTAAGAGTATTTCGGTTTCTTCAACAATGGGTCCCGGAATATATATAGATCAAAACTCAAAGATGTAGTTTTTATAAAGTTTAAAATTATAAAAACAAGAAGACATCAAAATTCGTCTTCTTGTTTTTATGTTTTAAAAGAAAAGCAGTAAAAAAGTAAGAGTGTGTATTATGAAAAATTTAAAACATATATTATCGATATACGATTTAACCTCAAAAGAAATTTGGACAATTATCCAATCGGCAATAAAACTAAAAAAACAAAAAAAATCAAAGTTTCAATTGAAAGGTAAAGTTATAGGTCTTATATTTGAAAAGCCTTCTACAAGAACAATGGTTTCTTTTTCCGCGGCAATGTGCCAGGAAGACGGAACACCTTTGAACCTTGATGTAAAAAAATTGCAAACCACAAGAGGCGAATCCGTTTACGATACGGCACATGTTTTATCGAGATATTTGGATGCAATAGTTATAAGAGCATTTAAACACAGTTATTTGGAAGAGTTTGCAAAATATTCTTCTGTACCTGTTATAAACGCTTTAACCGATGCGGAACATCCGTTACAAATATTAGCAGACTTAATGACGATAATAGAAAAGTATAAAATAAAAAGTTTGAAAGAATTACAAAAACTAAAAATTTCTTTTGTCGGCGATGCAAACAATGTTGCGAATTCATGGCTTGCGGTTTCAGCCGTTTTAGGGCTTAACTTTTTATTGTTGGGGCCTAAAAAATATGCACCGAAAAAAGAACTTTTAGACAAAGCTTTAAAGATTGGAAAAGCAACAAAAGCAAATATAAAGATAAGCAGCGATGTGGAAGATATAAAAGGTTCGGATGTTATTTATACCGATGTATGGATTTCGATGGGCGAAGAAAAAGAATCCGTTGAAAGACATAAAGCTTTTGTAAAGTATCAAGTAAACGATAAGTTGTTAGCAAAAGCAAATAAAAATTGTATAGTGTTGCATTGTCTTCCCGCGGTAAGAGGCGAAGAAATAACCGCGGAAGTTATGGCTAAACAGGAAGATAACATTTTTGAAGAAGCGGAAAACAGATTACATATTCATAAAGCCGCTATAATTTATTTAATAAAATAGTTTGAAAAAAGTATTAAAAAAATATATACTTATAAATCAAACTTTGCTCCGTAAGGGGCTAAGCTGTTACTAAAGTAACAGAAATCCAAAAAGGGGGGTAGTATCAATGAGTTACGAATGTACTTTCATTTGTTCTCCGGAACTCGATTCTACAAAAGTAGAAGAAATGGTTGCAAAAGTTTCAAAAATAATTGAAACTTCCGGCGGAACAATCAAAAATCTTCAGCAGTTGGGAAAGAAAAAACTCGCTTACAACATCAAGAAATTTCGTGAAGGAAATTATGTTTATGTTGATTTCGAATCTAACGGTTCGGTAGTTCTTTCTTTGGAAAACTTTTTTAAGGTTAACGATGATGTTATCAGATTTTTAACGGTAAAAGTTGAACCTAAGAAAAAAGTTGTAAAAAAAACTAAAGCTGTTGAAAAGAAACAGGAAACTGTAGCAGCAACGGAAGCTCCCGTTGAAGAAAAGAAAGAAGAGGAAACAGTAAATGCAGAATCAAATATATCAGATACCACAACAAAATAGTGTTATTTTGGTAGGTAGATTAACAAGAGATCCTGAATTAAAAAGGACAACCACTTCAAAATCCGTTTGCAGATTTGATATAGCAATGAGTTCCAGAATAAAAGATCAGGTAACGGGTGAATGGAGAGATTCCGATCCTACATATGTTCCCATAATCGTATGGGGAGATCAGGCAGACAGATGTAACGACAGATTAAAAAAAGGTATGCCTGTATATGTTGAAGGAAGACTCAGAAGTAACAGTTGGCAAGCCGCAGACGGAACAAAAAGGTCAAGGCTTGAAGTTGTTGCATCAAGAGTTCAATTTTTGGTAAGAGTTGATGCATCCGCTCAACAAGCAAAAAATGTTGAGGGAGCAGAAACAGAATATGTTTCCGATAACGATGTTATGGACGATGAAGAAGTTCCGTTTTAAAATTTTGGAGGAATAAAAAATGTCAATAGAGAAAAAAAATACACACCCTGCCGGAACAAAACCAGCCGGTAAATTCAGAAAGGGTGGAATGATGAAAAGAAAAGTTTGCCGTTTTTGTACGGATAAAATAGAAATAGACTATAAAAATGTTAGTCTTTTGAGAACTTTTGTTACAGAAAGCGGAAAAATTCTTTCCGGTAACGTTACAGGTACCTGTGCAAAACATCAGAGAGAATTATGTAAAGCCGTTAAAAGAGCAAGAATGTTAGCTTTGTTACCGTTTTCGGCAAATTAATCGGAGGAAATAAATGAAAGTTATTTTAAGATCAGATATAACAAATGTAGGAAGACAAGGTGAAATAAAAGAAGTTGCAGCAGGTTTTGCAAGAAACTATTTGTTACCTAAAAAACTTGTTATGGAAGCAACTCCTCAAAACTTAAAAATTTGGGAAAGAGAAAAAACAAGACTTGAAAAAGTCAGAGAAGAAATTATTGCTAATGCTAAAGCTGTTGCGGAAAAAATCGAAAAAGCCGAATTTTCAGTTAAAGTTAAACTCGGTGAAAACGGTAAGATTTTCGGTTCTATAACAACCGCACATTTGGCAAAATTGTTTGCAGAACAAGATTTCCAAATAAACAAACACGATATATTGTTACCTGCACCTATAAAAGAAGTAGGTAAAGTAACGGTAAATGTAAGATTACATCCTGAAGTTATTGCTAAAGTTAATGTTGATGTAATTGAAGAAAAGAAATAATAAAAATTCAATTTTTATTAATATAAAACGGAAAGATTTTTATATCTTTCCGTTTTTTTATTTTTTCTTGATTTTTTGTTAATTATTGACTATAATTTTTGTCTACACAAAAATATCAAAATTCGTAGTTTCCGACTATGATATAGTAGCAAGGAGAAGTTTTAATGCCAAAAGATTTAGATAGAAAAACTCCACCGCAATCGATAGATGCGGAAATGGCTTTATTGGGTGCAATGCTTATAGAAAAAGATGCGATAATAAAGGCAATGGAGTTAGTTAAGGAAGAAGATTTCTATAAAGAAGTACATAAACTTATTTTTGGTGCGATAAGAGAATTAAGTGACAGAGAAGTTGCCGAACCGGTTACCGTATCAAACCGTTTAAAAACAAATAAACTTTTTAATGATGCCGGCGGAATAAAATATTTGTTCAGTTTAATTGATGCCGCGCAGACTGCGGCTAATGTTGAATATTACGCAAATATCGTAAAAGATAAATCTATTTTAAGACAAATAATTACAGTAGGGTCCAATATGGTTACCGATGCTTTTTCGGAAGATTCACCTTCGGAAACGATTTTGGATGATGCTCAAACTGTGTTATTTAATATATCAAAACAAAACAGTTCCAACGATTTTTTTACACCGGAAGATTTGGTTCCTTCCGTTGTTTCCAAACTTGAAAATTTGTTTAAAGACAGAAACGATGTTCCCGGCCTTAGAACAGGATTTTCGGATCTTGATAAAATGACGGCCGGACTTCAACCTTCCGAACTTATAATTGTTGCGGGAAGACCTTCCATGGGTAAAACGGCATTTGCGTTAAATATTGCCGAAAATGTTGCCGTAAATTCCAAAGAACCGCATTCTGTAGCAGTGTTTTCTTTGGAAATGTCTAAAGAATCTCTGATGATGAGATTCTTGGCTTCCGTAGCACAAGTCAGCGGACAGGATTTAAGAAAAGGAAAATTTAAAAGTTCCGATTGGCCTAAACTTACTACGGCAATAGCTAAAATAGGTAAAGCACCGCTTTATATTTGTGATGCGGATATGAGTTCAATAGAAATAAGAGCAACGGCAAAAAAACTTGCCACAAAACTTGAGAAACAAGGTAAACCGTTATCGTTAATAATAATAGATTATTTACAGCTTATCAGAGGAACCGGTAACGGAAAAAAATATGAATCAAAACAAATAGAAACGGCTGAAATTTCAAGATCGTTAAAAGCGTTAGCTAAAGATTTGAAAGTTCCCGTAATTGCTCTTTCTCAGTTGTCCAGACAAACCGAGCAAAGAGGAAAGGATAAAAGACCTATGCTTTCGGATTTAAGAGATTCCGGAGCAATCGAACAAGATGCCGATGTTGTAGCATTTGTTCACAGAGAAGGTTATTATAAGAGTAAAGAAAAATCTCAAGATATGGACCCTGCAACACAAGATGATAAGACAGCAGAAATTATTATTTCAAAACAAAGAAACGGTCCGGTAGGAACGGTAGAATTGCTTTTTGAAGGAGAATATACAAAATTTTTTAATAAAGCACTAGCTTCTATGGAGGAAAGTCAATGAAGGAACAACCACCATCATCTTTTTTCAGACCGACATGGGTAGAAATAGATAAGAGTGATTTCTTGTTTAATTTAAAGAAGATAAAAGAGTATTTAAAAAAAGATACAAAGGTTCTTGCGGTTATAAAATCCAATGCTTACGGGCATGGCGGAATAGAACTTGCAAAAGAAGCCGTAAAGGCCGGGATATACGGTATAGGTGTTTCTTCCATTGAGGAAGGTATTTCGTTTAGAAAAGCAGGGATTAAAGCTAAAATTTTAGTGTTCGGCAGCGGATATCCGCTGGAATATTTGTCTGTAGCGACATTTTGGGATTTAATACCTACAATATCAAGTTTGCAGGGATTACATGAACTGTCAAACCTTGCAAAAAAATTTCAAAAAAAATTAGAGTTTCATTTAAAAGTTGATACGGGTATGGGAAGAGTCGGTGTTATTGCCGGTGAAAATACAAATGTTATATTGCAGAAAATAGCTAATATGCCGGAAATAAAAATGTCAGGAATGTATACTCATTTTGCCGTTGCCGATACAAACCCGACATATACCGAAAATCAGTTGAAAAAGTTTAATGAAGTTATAAAATATGCAAAAAGTTTAGGACTGAAATTTATTGCACATGCGGCAAACACCGCGGCATTGCTCAGCAGTAAAAAAACTCATCTTGATATGGTTAGACCGGGAATAGGTTTGTACGGACTTTCTCCGTTTGAACATAATGTACAAAAACTTAAATTGAAACCTGTTTTAACATGGAAAACAAAAATCATCTATTTGAAAAAAGTTCCTTCGGGATTTTGTGTAAGTTACGGCAGAACATTTGTTACAAACAAAAATTCCGTTATAGCAACGGTTCCCGTTGGTTATGCCGACGGTTACAGCAGAGTATTATCCAACAAAGCCGATGTTTTGGTTAGAGGCAAAAAATGTCCCGTTGCGGGAAGAATAACGATGGATATGATGATGATAGATGTTACCGATGTTAAAGGTGTAAGTATAGGTGATGAAGTCGTGTTGCTGGGAACACAAGGTAAAGAAACAATAAAAGCCGAAGAATTGGCGAAATTACAAAATACAATAAGTTATGAAGTAACCTGTTCAATATCTCCGAGAGTTCCGAGAATAATAGTTTAACAAAAATATGAAAGAACAAATATTAAAAGTTTCACCATTAAGAAAATTAAAAGATAATATAAAAGGGCTTGGTATTGCTTCTCAATTAGTGATTGATACTTTTATCTGTATAATAAAAGGTCAAATAAATGTCAAGAATACAATAATTCAGATGGTGGAAGTGGGATATATGTCGTTTCCTATCGTGCTTCTGACATCTTTTTTCGTCGGTATGGTGCTGGCGTTGCAGGTAGGTTCTGCTACGGCTAACCTATTTAATGAACCGGTTTATATCGGTATGATTACCGGTTATTCTTTGGTTAAAGAATTAGGACCGGTATTAACTTCTGTGGTTATTACAGGCAGAATAGGGGCGGCAATAACGGCGGAAATAGGAACAATGAAAGTTACCGAACAAATTGATGCTCTTTATACTTTAGGAACAAATCCTGTAAGATATTTAGCCGTTCCGAGGTTTATTGCTTGTATATTAATGTTGCCTTTACTTGTGGCAATATCAAATATCGTGGGTATTTACGGCGGTTTGTTAGTATCATCATTAACTTGGGATATTCCTTCAACCGTTTATATCGGCGATATTTTGGATGTTATGACCGTTCAAACATTTTTACACGGCTTCATAAAATCTTTCTTTTTTGCCGGTATTCTCGTTACCGTGGCATGTCATAAAGGATTTCAATGTTCCGGCGGTGCCGAAGGTGTAGGTAAAGCAACAACAAGTTCGGTTATGGTTACTATGGTTTTAATGTTGATTTCAGATTATTTCTTAACAGATTTATTAACTTCTCTTAAAATCTCATAATAACAAAACAATGAATAATAATATAAAAAAACTTTATCAGTTAATGGAAAAATGTTCTTTGTGCCCGAGAAATTGCGGAGTAAACAGACTAAAAGGTGAAATCGGTGCATGCAGAACCGGCAAAGATTTTAAAGTTGCGAGTATAAACTTACATTATGGAGAAGAGCCTCCTGTTTCCGGGGAAAAAGGTTCCGGAACAATTTTTTTTACAAACTGTAATTTAGCATGTGTATTTTGCCAAAATTATCCGATAAGTCAGCTCGGTAACGGAAATTCTATCTCAACGGAACAACTTGCCGATAAAATGGTAGATTTACAAAATAAAGGTGCTAACAATATAAATTTGGTTACACCTACACATGTTTATCCTATGGTTGCAGAAACAATTTTTATAGCAAAACAAAAAGGATTAAAAATTCCGATACTTTCAAATTGCGGCGGATATGAAAGCAAAGAAGTTTTGGAACTTATGGAACCTTTTATAGATATATATATGCCCGACATGAAATATTCTTCAAACGAGAATGCAAAAAAATATTCTAAAATTAATAATTATGTTGAAAACAACAGAATAGCAATTAAAGAAATGTACAGGCAAAAAGGAATTTTAAAATTTGATGATAACGGCTTAGCAACCGAAGGTATTTTAATAAGACATCTTGTTTTGCCGAACAATATTGCAGGTTCAAAAGAAACATTTGAATTTGTAGCAAACGAAATATCAACAGATACTTATATGAGCGTTATGGCACAATATCATACTGCAAATATATCACATACAATCGAAGAACTCAACAGAAAAGTCACTCAGGAAGAATATGATAAAGTTTTGGAAGATTTTGATAATGCCGGACTATACAACGGTTGGTTGCAGGAATTGTAAAAAAATATTTGATTTTTCAATAAATTGTACTATACTTATTACTATGAACACCGTATCTAAAAAATTTTTTTCTTTATTAATTTCAACACTACTGGTTTTAGGTAGTGTTGTTCCGTCTTTTTCGTCTATAGAAAAAAACGGGAATGCTTTTGGAAATGTGTTGGATAAAAAAATTTTAAGTTCTTTTAAAGTGACCGATTCTTATAAAGCAGGGAGCAAAAATTTTGTTGTATGGATACAAGATTTACATAACGATTTTGTAACTCAGGAAAAAATATATAATGTATTGGAAAATTTATCGAATAAATCTTATTTTGAAATTTACGGAGAAGGTGTTGTAGATAATTCGTTAGACGTTTCAATTTTAGATTCTATTCCCAATGAAAAAATAAGAAAAGAAACAATCGATAATTTATTTAAGTCTTCGGTTTTAAGTGCTTGTGAATATTTTGTTTTGACGGACAAAAAAAATCATGTTAACGGAATTGAAAATAAAAAAGAATATTTAGAAAATTTGTCGATACTCGATAAAATCGATAACAGTAAAACATTCAACAATTATATCGCAGATAACATAATAAAACAAATAGATAATTTGAAGCAACAAAATGTTGTTGAAAGAGTATTGTCTTTACAAATAGCGAAATTGAACGACTTAGATGTTCCCAATCAGTTTCCTAATCTGCAAAAATATCAAACCGTTTCAAAAAAATTGTCGGAAATAGATACAAAAAAATTAAATTCACAATTTAAATCTTTTACAAAACAGGCTAAGGATAATTTTGATTTATATAATATGTTAAAGACGAAATCCGATTACGGATATGCACAAATATACGATTATATAAATGCAAAAATGCCGGAAATGTCTAAGAATAATAAAGAATTTATGAATTACCTTCAAGCAAATAAAATACTTTCCGAAATCAATTCTGTAAATTTGTTATATGAAAACGAATCTTTTGTAAAACAATTGTTGGACAACGAGTCTTTAGATCAAAGAGAAAGAGAGTTGATAGATTTGGGTAATTTTGCCAAAGATCTCAAAGATTTAATAAACGCAAGCATTTTACCGTCACATTATTTATCGTTAAAAGAAAATAAAAGATATTTTTCAACTTTGTTGAAAAAATATTTGTCTAAAGATTTGTTGGTGTTTGCATTACACTTGTTAAATAACGATGATTTCTTTAAATTTTTTGATACGAATATAAACAGAAATGAAATTTTCGTTGAAAAATTGCAAAAGAAAGATTCTAATAAGATAGTTGTTGCGGGCGGTTTTCATTCCGACATAACAAAGAAACTGAGAGAGTTGAATATATCGTATATGGTTTTGACTCCGAACATAAACATAGCGAATGCTTTTAATAATTTGTTCTCAACTACATTAAAATACGGAACAGATGAACAGATTGCTAAAAACCTTATGTCTATAATATCATCATGGAAAATATTCTTTACGAATTCACAAGATTTTCAAAACGAGATAAACAAATGGATAGAAAACAGCGAGGAGTTAAAAAACAAGTTGCTTGTAACAATAGATTCAAAAGAAAATATAATGTCCGTATCTTACGGAAATGTTACCATTTCGCAAACATTTATTGCAGATAAGACCGTCGGCGAAGAAACTATCCTTTCAAAAAAACAGCAAACAATAGTAACAGATGACATACTTAAAGTTGCAAAACAACATTATTTATTCGGACAAGATGTGGAAGTTAAAATTTCCGATGATGACAGTTTGTTGGATAATATGATTGCGATGAATTTTGAAATAATAGATGAAAAACCGGTTGTTTTCGTTAACAGAAAATTTCTTAGCGCATTATATACAAATCCGTATTTAATACAGCCTTCCGTAAAATTATTTTATTACTTATCATCGGAAATTGCTGATACGGATTCTTTCATATCTTTTGTAAGTAACAATTATGAAGATTTACAGGAAATATACAATGTAACAAGAAATTTAAAAGATATAAAGCCATCGTTGTCGTTTACAATTAAATCAAATTTAAAACGAGCAATAAACACATTAAAAGCAAGCGTTAATAACTATAGAAAAGCGGAAAATATAAGAGAACTCGGTGAAGACGAACTTAGAACCGAAGATGAAAGGAATATGGCTCAAGCTTTGAAACAGGCGACAATTGCAAGACAAACGAGAGGTTTTTTAACATCTTTCGTTCAGCCGCCCATAGGAGCTTTTTTGGTAAATGCCGAAGGAATTACCGGAAGAAATTATAATAACACAAACAGTGTTCTTCATGCCGAAACATTAACATTTATAGACTTTTTAAAAAATTATATACAGGAATACGAAAAAACTCTTTCCGGGGAACTTACGGAAAAAGGTGAATTCTTAACGGAACTTTTGGAACTTGCAAGAATTAACGGTGAAAATATAAATAATAAAATTTTTCAAAACAGACCTGCTCTGTTAGAAAATTTAGGTATACAAATCGATTATTCTCAAAAAAGAGATATTGATATGGTGTTTGCGGAATCAAATGCCGTATTGAGATTTGTAAGTATGCAGTTGGGAAATCCTCTTGCAAGTGCTACATTGTATTGTACATTGGCACCTTGTAACAAATGTTCCAAAACTATGGCGGCATTGGGAATAGATAAACTTGTTTACGGCTCATATTCGGTTAATAAGAGTCATAAGAGTATAAATACCGTGCTTAATGCCGGTATAAAAGTTGTTGACGGAATATTGTTAAAACAATGTGATGAAAGAATAGTAAATTATCGTTTTATGAACTTATCCATGTTTAGAACAAAAATAGCTTCCGGTATACAATCTGTCAGAAGATTCTTCTCTAATTTTTATAGAAAAACCGATAAAATGCTTAACTATTTAATAGCAAATATATCTTTTTCCGAAACAAAAATTTTAGATTTAAAGTATGCATTTTTAGAGTTACAACAGAAGATAGATTGGAACGATTTACAGGCAAATCCCGAAGCATTGGATAAACTTATCGATACTTTAAAACAGTTGGATGCTTATGAAGATGTAGTTAAAAGAGCAAGCATAATGTATGTAATAAAGAACAAATGTTATATTAAGATAGAAAACGGAAACATTGTTTTTTATAATAAAGAAAATAAGAAAATGGATTTTTATATTAATGTTGCCGGAAAATTTGTAATGTCAAAAAATTATTCATATAAAATGGGCAAACTTGCAAAAGTTATGAATTTTGCCGATATTGACGATAACTTAGCATTAAGGAACACTCCTTTCGGTAGAGATATGCAAGCTGTTTTTTCAACATTAACCTTGTATGGAATAGGACAACCTATACCGATAACGGGAAACACTTTGAAATTAACAGAAAAAAGATTAAATCCTTTAGGAATACAAATAATGGATTTATTGCCGGAAATATATGTGGAAAATGCGGCTATGCAGTTTACGGTTAAAGATGGAATTTACACGAATAATCAATCTTATATGACGGATATAGCAAAATCCGTATTGGAACCGGAAGTTATGGATTATTTAAAAAATCTTTTCGGCAATTTGCAGCAGGAATGGTACGATAATTTTGTGCTTTTTATAGAACAAACAAAACAATTAAGAAAACAATCTGATGCAACTTATGAAGATTTTATGAATACTTTGTTAAAACAAAGACCGGATTTTAAGGAGATTGATTCCGTTGCAAAAGTTTGGGGCAGCTTAACAAGGCACCAAGCCCAAGTTGAACTAAACAGAATTTATCAAACGGCAATACAAAAAGGAACAGATATAGAAAGATTTAAGGAAGTAATGAAAACGATGTCTTTACTTGAAATTGCAAGGCTGTATTTTTCTAAAGATGAAAATGACCAAAAAGAATCGGTAGGAATAAGACAAGCCATCGAAGCTGTTGAAAGCGGGGAAGATCTTAATACAAATGTTGAAAGTTTGGTAAGATGCGTTGTTACCGCTTTTAGACCTACACTTGTGAGAGAACAGGTTGCCAAATATTATAAACAAATAATACAGAAAAAATATCCCGATCTTGAAATTATATCTACAGGTCAAACAACCATCAGTGTTTATAAAAAAGGTATAAACAAATATATTCCTTTAAGGCAGGCATTAAATAGCGGAGTATTGGCAAGTGATGTTATTTATACCGGAGACGAATTTAATATAGGCGGGGTAGATTATCCTATATATATTTTGCAACAAGAAAAAGGTAATCAAGATATGGTTGTTATAAGTACAAACGGAAAACCGTTTGAAGGAACTTTTATTTCGCTAAGCCAACTTGAAGGTTTTGACAAAACTATGACAGTCGACGGAAATATCAAGAGAAATATTTCCGTTCAAAGAATGATTTTATCCATAATTGAAGAAAATATAGATGCGATTGCTACGGATTCCGAATATGAACCCGCACAAGTTGCGCAGGAACTAAAATCAAGAATATTCAGTAGAAATGTTTTGGATTTTGAAGCGGAAATGAGACAATCCGAAATACCGAGCATATCCGATATGCTTAAAGCCGGTTAAAAATGTGTATGCCTATCCGGAGTTGAACCGGAATAATCAGTTCCGGAAACTGATGCTCTATCCGATTGAGCTATAGGCATATTTTATAGTGTTTTTTCGAAAGCTATTACTCTGCCGATAATCTTTTTTATATAATCCAAAGATGTATAGTTATATAGCTTTCTCAATTCAATTAACACTCTTTCTTGGTCATGGTATAAGTTATGGTATGATTCTATCAATAACATATCTATAACTTCATTATCTTCTTCATTTCTCGATTTAAAATATAGTAATAAGTCTTTTGCTTCATTAAATTTGCCGGAAAGCAAATACATTTGTGCCAAATTACAATAAATTTCAAGGTCGGTATCTTTTTGGTAAACAAAAGGCATTAATGTCTTTATTGCTTTATCATACTCTTTCTTACTTCTATAAATATCTACGAGCAAAAGAGAAGACTTTTTATTTTTTTTCTTAATATTTTCTAAAATTGCTTGAGCCTGTTCTCTCTTGCCTATTTCTTTAGCAGATATTGCCATGTTTATATAGTCATCTATGGATAACTCTTTGTTATCGTGAACGGCTTCTCTTTCTGCTTGTTCGAAATAATTTAACGATGCTGTATAATTTTCCTGGAAATTATAAATGTTTCCCAAGTTTGTTAATGCTTCAAGATTATCGTCATCTATTTCTAAACATTCTTTAAATTTTACTATTGCAAGTTCGTTTAAACTGTTATTTATATAAATATTCCCCAACAATAATTTAGTTTCTATTTTTTTTGGATACAAATATTGAGCTTCCCTGCCTACTTCCAAAGCTTTTTCCGCTTTTGACAAAAGCAAATATGATGTCGCTAAGTTATAATAAACATTATATTTTTGTTTTTTAGATAATTGAAAATTTAAAAGTTCGTTACCTATGGTAATTGCACTTTCATAATCTTTGTTATCAATATAATATTGGAAAAGTTTAAAGTTTGCTTTCTTTTCTTGTTTCTTGTTTTTCGCTGATGCCAAAACATCAATTAAAGCTCTTTCTTCCGTTTGATCACAAAAGGAAACTTGTTGGAATATGAAAAAGGATATTAAGAGTAATAATAAAATTTTAATTTTTCTGTAACACATTTTTTTCATAAGTTTTATCTATAATAAGTTGTTTTATTTTTCTTAAATTCTTTTTAGCTGCAATAAATCCTGCATCTATACATTCACCGGCTTTGTCCAATTCTATTGCTGAAATGTCACTTACTTTAGGTGCAATTATAATATCGGACATTGCTAAATTTTCTCTATCGCTTTGTTGTCCTTGTATGTAAATTGTTTGAAACAGTGTAAAGAAAACATTGTCATAGGAATTTTTTGTAATGTCTGCACTTACGGCAACGGTTATTATGATATCGGGATCAAAGAGTTTTGCAACCGATACCGGAATATTTTCCACGAGTCCGCCATCAACTAAAAATCTCTGTCTGTATTCAACCGGTGCAAATAGTCCCGGAATGTTTGCACTTGCTCTTGCAGCAGGTGCTACGGGCCCTTCTTTAAAAATAATTTTTTCACCTGTTTTTATATCTGTTGCTACACATGCAAACGGAATATTGAGCTGAAAAAAATATTTGTCCCCAATTAAATTGTTTATATATTTTTCCATTTTTTCCGTAGATAATAATTTCTCGGAAGTAACCATTGTTATTAAAGAAGGTATACCTAAATTACTGATATCCGCCCATTTAATATCTTCGGCTATTTTTTCTATATCCTCTATTTTCATTCCGGAACAATATAAAGAGCCTATCAAAGCTCCCATACTTGTCCCGACAACCATATCTATAGGAACATTAGCTTCTCTTAATGCTTTTAAAGCTCCTACATGAGCAAAGCCCCTCGCTCCGCCTCCACCTAAAACTAAAATAACTTTAGGTCTTTTTTCTTTGGGAAGGTTTATTGTTTTATAATACATGTGGTTTACCAAGAAGTCTTCCTGCTCAAAACAAAAAGCAGTATTACCAAAAAACAATACCACAATCAAACATATTATAATTTTTATAAATTTAACATTCATAGGTTTATTAATAAAATTTTTATTCAATATACAATTCTACAATTATTAATTAGCAATGAGTAATTAGTAATTTCGGTATTTTTATTTTTAGATTTTTTGCTTCGCAAAAAAAATATCAATTACTAATTTATAATTACTAATTCCTAATTTCTAATTGTTGTTATTGTTTTCCCATTACTTTCCACAATTCCGTTAAACTTTTAATATAGTTGTATCTTATATCATCTTTTAAGATTTCGTGTTCCACACTTTTAATATTTGACTCTTCAGCTTTTATGAGTTTGGTATACCAAAAGTTATATTCGCTGAAAGCTTTTCTTACTTCCAATTTGATTTTGTCTTCGATTTTTGCTCTTTCTATTGATGCTTGTCTTGCTTGAATTTTTTTCTGTTTCAATCTTGAAAAAAGTGCACCGCCTTCAAATAAAGGTAAGTTAATGTTTAAAGTTACATACCAATCTCTTTCCCAGTTTTCTTCATTATCTCCCAACCAATCATAAGAGGCACCCAACATTATTGTCGGGAGTTTTTCCATAGTTATTAAATTTACTCCGATATTGTCCATGCTTTCCTGATATTGAGTTGTTTTTATTTCAGGTCTGAACTGGTATGCCCATAAAAGGCACTGTTGTAAATTTAAGTCCAAATTTTCGACATCAATAGTACCTTCAATATCAATTACCGTATCCAGTTCCAACCCAATTAAAGACAATAATTCCCATGTTTCAAGTTCGTATTCGTGTTCCAATATATCAAGTTGATTTTGTAAAGTTATGTCTTTCTTTTTAGATAAATAATCTTTATAAATTTTTATTTTTTCTTTTAATGCTATATTTTTATAAAATTGTGCCTTTACGTTTGCAATAACTTCGTTTTTCTTAATTTCCGCATTTGTTTTAGCTTTTTCGTAATTTATTTTTGCCAATTTGTTTGTTGCTACGGTTTTTCCACCGTTATATATAGGTTGCCATAATGCCAATTTCGTGGAATAAAAATAGTCTCTGCTGCCATCAGGCAACAAAATTGTTGCAGGTAAATAATGAGAATTTATTAATGTTGAAACGTCATTGCTAAATCTCGATATATTGAAATTTAAATCCAATTTCGGAAAATATAAAGATTTTGCTTCGTTTACTCTTTGCTCTGCATATGCTACCGCTTCGTTAGCAATCAAAATATCTTGATTGATGTTTAAAGCAAGCCTGGTACACTCATCTAAAGTTAACACTCTTTCAACACCTTGTGCAAATATCGGTGATACTAAAAACAACAACAATAAAATAAAATGTTTTTTCATTACTTTACCCTAACCAATTTTTTTAAATCCGATATTTGTTTCAATATTGATTTTTTCGATGTTCCGCCGTAAGAAGTTTTAGCATTAACAATATTTTTAACATCTATGAATTTATATAAGTCCGACTCAATTTCTTTTGAAAACTTTTTATATTCTTCAATCGAAAGTTTGTCTAATGTCTTGTTGTTATCTATACAATAATGAACTATTTTTTGAACTATACCGTGTGCCGTTCTGAAAGGAATATTTTTTCTTGCCAAATAGTCTGCAATTTCAGTTGCCTGCAAAAATCCTTTTTCGGTACTTTTTAAAGTTCTGTCTTTTTTGAATTCGAGTGATGCCATAATATCTGTAATAACTTCCAAACACAATTTTACGGTATCCGTTGCATCAAATACAGGCGGTTTATCTTCCTGCAAATCTCTGTTGTATGCTATAGGAAGTCCTTTCATTATTGTAAGCATTGCCGTTAAATCGCCGAACACTCTGCCTGCTTTACCTCTTATAACTTCGGCTGTATCCGGGTTCCTTTTTTGCGGCATAATAGATGAACCTGAAGTAAACATATCGTCTATATGTATAAAATTAAATTCCACCGAAGACCAAGTAATAATTTCTTCTGCAAGTTTGGATAAGTGAACGGAAATTAAAGATAAATCAAAAATAAATTCCGCACAGAAATCTCTGTCGCTTACACCGTCCAAAGAATTTTCGCAAGGTCTGAAAAATTCCAACAACTTTGCTGTATAGTTTCTGTCTATTTTAAAAGAAGTTCCAGCAAGTGCGGCACTTCCCAACGGCATAACATTTACTCTTTTTAAACAATCTATAATTCTTTCTTTATCTCTTTGTATCATCCAAGCATAAGCAAGTAAATGATGAGAAGCAATTATAGGTTGTGCGGGTTGTAAATGTGTATAGCCCGGCATTATAACATCAATATTTTTTTCCGCTTTTTGTACGAGCACTTTTTGAAAAGCATTTAACATGTCGAATATGGACAAGATTTCTTTTCTTATATAAAGTCTTAAATCGGTAGCTACCTGATCATTTCTGCTTCTTGCCGTATGCATTTTACCGCCGATGGCACCGATTCTTCTTATAAGTTCTTTTTCTATTGCAAAATGGATATCTTCTTCCATAGGAAGAGTCCACCCTTTAGACAAATCTTTAAGTATGGAATTTAATCCTGCAATAATTTTTTTACCGTCGGAAGCAGGTATAATTTTTGTTTTTATTAACATTTGCACATGTGCAATTGAACCTTCAATATCAACTTCCGCCAACCTTTGATCGAAAGAAAATGAACCGATGAATTGTTGAAAATTTTTCATTTTAAATTTCCTATATCGATTAAAAGTTTTGAGTTGCGACTTTAATTTTTTTAGTCTCATGTATTGTAAGACATACACTTCGACTTAAAAAATCTTCGTCTCACTTACAAAACTTTTAATCTCTTATTTTTAAGATTTTTGTTTTTCTCGTCCATGCATCTATGCTTCTATGCATCCATACATCAACAAAAATTGCTTCGCAATTTTTTTACCTTTTTTAACCTATCTATTTTATAATAATTAAGGTGAAGTGTAAAGAAAATAAATTAGCTGCTTTTATAGTGCAAATAAAATATTTTCTATTAACTCAAATGTTTCATTTAAGGAAATATCTTTAGCATAATTAAATCTTTTTTGATATTGTTTCCATTGGTTTTGTATATCTTTATCTTGTTTTAATTGTTCCAAAACTATTTTGTATTTTTTTATTGTTTCCAAAGAGTTTCTTTTATTACAAGTTTCAATTAAGGCTTTAATAAAAGTTTCTTTATCAAAACTTAATGTCTTTATTATTATGTAAATATCATAAAAATCTCTGATTCTTGTATTAGCTATACTTCTTGATATTACCGTTTCTATTTTTTCTGCAAGTAAAGTTTCTGTGTTATAGGCAAGAATCTTTATCTTTTCGTTATTAAAGAATGTTGTAAAAGAAAAGTCTATTGCTCTTGGTGTTATTTTGTCTCCCGTTGTTATATCTACAGATAATGGAACAGATAAAACATCGTAATTTGCTTTTAATGATATTCTTAAACCTCCGTATTCATCATCTTTTCTTATTTCTGAAACATCTTCTATTTCATAACTTATATCATCATCAATATCTACGGAACATATATCTTCAAATATTTCTTTTACCTTATCTTCAGTTAATTTGATTCCTTTCAATGTTGTATCTATATCCATTGTAGTTCTTGAATTCAAACCTGCTATTATGGATAAAAGAAAACCGCCTTTTAATATTAGATTAGTCCTGTATTTAGAGTTTGCTATTCTTATTAGTAAACATTCCAACATAAAACTTTGTAAAGCAAGTTGTGGAGATATTGCTTTATCAATTGAAACCTTTTTAATATATGCTTTAAACTGCATTGAATTTTTAAATTTCATAATAATACCTGCAAATACTTTGTTATTTTATTTTTTACTCTTAACTTGTTTGCATATTCTATAAGTAAAGGAATATTTTTGTTTTTTTGATCTGCATATTTTTTTATAGCAGGAATAATCAACTGTGTATCATTGATATTGTTGCCTCTTAAAATATCGCATAATGTTCTTTCTATATTATAAACTCTTATTTTATTACCATAGCTTGTTTTCTTTTCTTGTATTCCTAAATTGTATATATCCAAATTTGCTTGTTTTATTATAAAATTATTGTTTGCTTTTATGTGATACCCTTGTGGAAATGTCATAATGTAATTATCAAGCATTCTATCGGTAAAATTATGAATATATAAAGCTGTTTCGTGAGAATAAATACCTTTGGCATATCTTTGTTGATATATGTATAATTCATCTTCCAAATTACCATTTATAATATAAATTCCTCTTGAAACTTTTGTTAATAATTTTTTTTCTAGCATAAGTTTTAAGTATTGTCTTGGGATATTATCTTCTGATAATTTAGAAGACTTTATTATTCCGTTATTTTTAGTAATAAGTTGATTTAAATATTCTATTTTATTCATAGTTATATCCTCTTTACTTTTACACTTTAAATTATAATATATTAAAGTGCAAAAGTAAAGATTTAAAATTAGTGTTTTGTTAGATTTTTCTAATTATAGTTCCACTTTTACACTGAAAATATAGCATATTTTCAGTGAAAATGCGACATTTATATAAATGTTATTTGTTTTTACTACTACACTTTAAATTGTAATCAAATAAAGTGTAAAAGTAAAAAAATAATCAGTTGTCCGGAATTTCCGAACAACTGATGTGAATAAAAATTGTTTGTTATAATAATTAAGGTGAAGTGTAAAGAAAAGAAATAAAAACAAGAAAATTAATTTTTCTTTTTTTCAATCCAAAAGATTTGTAAATTTAGCAAATCATTAATGTTGTTTTGTTAAAACTTGAGTATCACATTGTTTACAGCTATTATCACCAACAGCAACAACTGTTCCATTCTTCTTCAATCCTACTGTATTATCCATACCTGCTGATATTGCTATAATATCTTTCCAATCACTAATGTTACATTTCCCGTAGTAGCCATTGCCAACAGCAACAAGAGTTCCATCTTTTTTTAATCCTATTGTATTATCCATGCCTGCTGATATTGCTATAATATCTTTCCAATCACTAACATTACATTGTCCATATTTATTATTGCCAACAGCAACGAGAGTTCCATCTTTTTTTAATCCTACTGTGTGTTTTTCTCCTGCTGAAATTTCTATAATATCTCTCCAATCACTAATATCACATTGCCCGTAGTAGTTATCGCCAACAGCAACAATAGTTCCGTCTTTTTTTTGTCCTACTGTATGAGTTCCACCTGCTGAAATTTCTATAATATCTTTCCAATTACTAACATTACATTTTCCTTTATCATTGCTTCCACAAGCAAATACAATTCCATCTTTTGTTAATCCTACTGTATGATAGATACCTGCAGATATTTTTACTATATCTTTCCAGTCACGAACATTACAATGGCCATAGGATTTATCACCAACAGCAACAACTGTTCCATCTTTCTTTAATCCTATTGTATGCACATTACCCGCTGATATTGCTATAATACCTTTCCAGTCACTAACATTACATTGTCCATAGTTATTATTGCCAACAGCAACAACTATTCCATCTTTCTTTAATCCTACTGTATGAGAACCACCTGCTGAAATTTCTACTATATTTTTCCAATCACTAATATTACATTGTCCATAGTCGTTCTCACCAACAGCAACAACTATTCCATCTTTCTTTAATCCTACTGTATGGGCCTTACCTGCTGATATTGATAATATATCGTCCCAGTCACTAACATTACATTGTCCATAGTTATTATTGCCAACAGCAACAATAGTACCATCTTTCTTTAATCCTACTGTATGAGTTCTACCTGCTGATATTGATAGCATATCATCCCAATTATTGATATCACATTGATTCTCGTCGTTATTACCAACAGCAACAACTCTTCCATTCTTCTTTAATCCTACTGTGTGGTTTCCACCTGCTGATATTGATATTATATTTTTCCAATCACTAACATTACATTGTCCAAAATTATTATTACCAATAGCAACAACAGTTCCATCTTTCTTTAATCCTACTGTATGAGTTCCGCCTGCTGATATTGATATTATATCTTCCCAATTACCGATATTACATCTCCCATACTTATTACTGCCAATAGCAACGACAGTACCATCTTTCTTTAATCCTACTGTATGAGTTCCACCTGCTGATATTGATATTATATCTTCCCAATTACTGACATTACATTGTCCATAATCATTATTACCAACAGCAACAACAGTTCCATCTTTCTTTAATCCTACTGTATGAGTTCCACCTGCTGATATTGATATTATATTTTTCCAATCACCAACATTACATTGTCCATAGTCGTTCTCACCAACAGCAACAACTGTTCCATCCTTCTTTAACACTATTGTATGTTCATAACCAGTTGAAATTTTATCTATTAAACTTTCTTCTATAAAATTTTTATTAAAATTATCACAAGAAATAAAAAAAACACAATTTAACAATAAAAAAAGTGCTAAAATTTTTTTCATATATTTCCCCTTTTAAAAAAAACTAAATTATGTAACAAGATGATCAAAAATTTTTAATATTTAATTAAATGTTTATATTTAAGAATACCAAGAGTTATTTTTTTATTAATTCAACAACAGGTAATGCTATTCCATTATTAGAAGTATATATACCTATGACATGGAAATTTAAATTTTTTGTTTTTATGATTTTACCTGAATACATAGTTCCATCATAATAAGTTGTTAAATTTCTTAATATCATTGTATGTCTATGATCTGGTAATTCATCATATTGTGGTAAATTTGGACCAAGATTTGTTAATGGTACAACAATTATTATAGAACCTTTTTTATCTTCAATAATTTGTGAAATTTCAATTTTGTCATAATTCCAAACTTCTTGCTGATTTTTTGGTAGTTCTTTATATGAATCCCCATACATATTATTACACAAAATAATAAGTGACACAAATATTAGTACTAATTTTTTCATTTTTACTCCTCTGATATTTCTTTTTTATAAACTACTATATAATTTTTTAACCAATTCAATTTTTGTTTTTCTTTTTCATTTCTTTTTTTTGATTCTATATATTTAAATTCACTAATAATATTTTGTTCCATTTTTTTTATATTTGTCGGATATTTTTCTATAGTTTCTTTTATTTTATTTGCATTTAAAAAATTCACAAAATATATAGAATCAGTATCTTTCTTTATTCTATTTTCTTCTTCTAAACAAGAATAATAATCTTTTACCCTTTCACTTAATATAATTCGTGGATATATGGCAATATTTGCTTCTAAGTTGTACGCTTCTACAAGAGCTTTACCATATATAAAATTTTTATCATTATTTTTTATATTTCCTATATAAAAATTACCAATTGTTATTCCTCCTCTAACAAATATCTGTTCTTCTAAAAATTTACATTGTAATAATGCACATAAATTAATAATACCTTTTATTTCTTCTCTTTGTTTGGCTTTATCTTCGCTAAATTCAAGAGCAAACACGAGATTATCGGAAAATACTTTAAGTTCTAAATTTTGAAATATAGTACCAATTAACATTTTTTCTTTTTTCATTTCATAAGTACTTTTCAATACACTATTTAAATTTTTTAAAAAATTTTCTTCATCCTTTTCAATTTTGTTTTTAGCACCTAATATATCAAGATATGCAACAATGTATTTACTACATTTTTGACTCATAAACTTTCTCCTTTATTTTTGTTTTTTCAAAAGGAAAGATTTTTGATAGACAAAATAAAAACGGCTGATTTATTTTGTGGATAGTCAAATGCACAAAACAAACAGCCGCGGTTCCTTGCCCCAAAGGGCAAAGAACACTTGGAATAAAAAGTTAAGGTAATTAAGCTTAACCTTTTATTCCTATACGGTCTGTTTTTGGCTTGACTATCCTTTTTCCTAAGAAAAAGCATATCCTTTCGGATTCCAAAAACATTCAATATTAAGTTTTAAACTACTTTCTCATTATACCATAAAAAAAGAGCAGAAGAAAAAAATCTTCTGCTCTTTTCAATTCCTTTTTTATAATTTAGCTTAGTATATAAATTTAAGAG
>ODAJ014762364.1_pt1 | contig 24039 bp, 23 predicted proteins | sample 1539241 | NCBI WGS metagenome assembly ODAJ01 (sample SAMN02144231, study PRJEB22623) | gut metagenome | biome: sheep rumen | host: Ovis aries | place: New Zealand
GCGTGAGCAAAGCAAGTCGTACTGCCTATCCGTAAAGATAGATTCCGCTATATCCAAATCCTGCACATCGTCTATCTCGTACCATTGTTCGCCTTCCAATGGTAATGCCTTCATACTGGAATTATCCAGCATCGTAATAACGCGGAGAACTTGCTCGTAATACTCGTTCTTTCCCATAGCTTGGCTATACGCTTCCAAGAAAGGAACATACATATGCTGCGAGAAAGATTGCGAGAACTTATATACATTTACCGTCTTGTAGTACTGCGGTATTTCTTCGTAACGGAACTGACTATTCGGAATAAAACGAAGGATACGGTTTTCGCTGTCTATAGTTACCACCGTGCCATCCATCCAACTCTCATACTTGTCCACTAATGCCAAATCGGGGTATGAATGGTTCACCAGTTTGGTCAATACGGCATCCTCCATGATAATATCCGACTCCAAAAGCAACGTGTCTTGCTCACACATATAATCTTTTGCCAAATAGAGCGAATAAATATTGTTGGTCTTATCATAGACAGGATTTTCCACAAAGTACAATGGCGTCTTGGTCTCTATGGTAGCCAAGTAGTTCTTCAACTCTTGCGCTTTGTAACCAATTACCATCACAGCTCTATCCAAGTTTAGTTTATCAAGTTGGTGCAAGAGACGCTCAATGAGTGTTACGCCGCCTACTTTAACCATGCATTTGGTATTATCTTGGGTGTATTTACCCAAGCGCTTCCCCATTCCTGCTGCTAATATGATTGCTTGCATAATTGCTTTCCTGTATTCTTGGTTCTCTTTCTTCTATTCCCCGGCATCGGATGCCGGCATAGCTTCTTTCTTTTACGCGGGATGCCATCCCGCTTTTGCTTTGTTCATTGTTACGGAATTTTATTCCGCCCCTCTTTGTCTGCTGCTACGAGCATCAGCTCGGAGATTCCATTATTAAAAATTTCTCATGAGATTTTGAGACTTTGGGACTCTTTGCCTTTCTGGAGTAGCGTAGCGGTCTGGATCTTCTGGAGTTTCCGGACTTGCTATCCAAAAGTCTCAATTGTCTCATTGTATAATTTTTTGTTCTGGCACACTTCCTGGATTTTTGAGGACTTCAACTGCGCCATATCATTTTTTTATTTTGACCGTTTTGACCGTTTCTCACCCCAAACGGTCAATCCGGTCATATATTTTTTTATTTTGCACTTTCTGCACTATTAGCACTTTCGCCCTTCAAAGTGCAAATAGTGCAAATTGTGCAATGTCATTTTATTATTTTTTTCGAACGCCGTGTTCTGTTTTCTCTTTTATGGGGCCCCGAAAAAATCGTGCTTTGCAAAGAAAATGCACGTTTTTTGGGGAGAGCGGAGGCAATGGTCGCACTTGCCATTTAGCGAAGCGGTATGGCTCTTGCGATCCATTTGCCGAACGCGAGCGTTAGTTGTTCTTATATATTCTTAGTGATTTTTAGTCATTATAGGTACTAAACCGAACCCGTATAGGATCCAACGGCTACCCGCATGCCTTCCGATAGCCATCCTGTTGCCATCCATCTACTCCTGTCAGTGATAAAACCGTGTGCCGGGAAGGCATGAGAACGAATCCACCACGCCCACAACGGCTGACGGCTGATTGCTGACTTCTGACGGCTCCACTACTATCAGTGTATGTATCGAATAGTGGTTCATCTTCTCGCCCGCCTCCACGATCTTCGCATCCTTGCTTATTGTCTTGGGGTTGCGGGACATGATTTCGGATACAGGCGTATCGAAAAACTCTTTCCCAAGCCTCTGCATAGCCCGTCGTATATCTCCGTCTGTTATGATGCCAACTAACATTTCTTCATGCTCCACCACTATACCTATTCCCAATGTCCCTTGGGTAACAATCTCTATGGCGTCACTCATTTTCATTGCCGGAGTAACGAACGGCAGATTCTCTTTGAACATCACATCCTCTACTTTTCCCAACAGTTTTCTTCCCAAGTCCCCTCCCGGATGTAATCTTGCAAAATCGCTTGGCTGGAAGTGCTTCGCTTCTATCAGAGCACAAGCCAATGCATCGCCCATCGCCAAAGTTGCTGTGGTCGATGCCGTCGGTATCAGATTAAGCGGATCTGCCTCGTGGGCTACCGCTATGTTCAGATGAATGGACGAATACCGGGCAAGCAGACTGTCTTCTGTGCTCGACATCCCGATGATCTGTATTCCCTTCGCTTGAATCAGTGGCAGGAACCGCAACAACTCTTCTGTCGCACCCGAATACGAAATCGCTAATACGATATCCTCGCCCGAAAGCATCCCCAAATCCCCATGGTACGCATCCAGCGGATTTAGGAAAAATGCCGGAGTCCCTGTCGAAGCCAGTGTTGCAGCGATCTTCGAGCCTATATGCCCGGATTTGCCCACACCGGTTACTACCACTTTCCCCCGGCATGCACTGATTGCCTTCACTGCCTCTGCAAACGCGCTGCCGATACGCTCTTTCATCTCCTTTATGGCATTCGCTTCGGCGTCAAGACACGCTTGCGCTTGCTTTATGATTTCTTGGTCTTGCATGCTTCTTCTACTATCTTACGCAGTTTAACCATCTGGTTGCCTACCACTTCTTCGTCTTTCATGCTGGGCAACATGCGCTCCAAAGCACGTAGAATCTTCTCCGCCTCTGCCACATTGCCCTGTTCTATATGGAGTTGGAGCATGTCGCTCGCGCACCAGAACATACATAGCGTAGTGTAGTGTCCGTGATACGATTTGTATCGTTCGCGGATCAACTCGTATGCTTCTTCGATGTGCCCTTCTTTGCGTAGAGCAAAAATATCTCGTACCTCCATCTTTCTTCCGTATTTGTGCCGATTATCCACGACGCACTACTATTGCACGCCGTGGATAATCAGATTTTCTTTGTTTGCTTATACTACGCCGCTGAAGCCCATGAATGCCATGGCCAGCAAACCGGCTGTCAACAGGGCAATAGGAGTTCCTTTCATTGCCTCCGGCACTTTCGACAGGGCTAACTGCTCACGGATACCTGCGAAAAGTACCAGCGCCAGCGCAAAACCGATTGCTGTCGCAAAGGCATAGAGCGTTCCTGTCAGAAGGTTGGCTCCCAACTCTCCCGGCAACTTCTGCATCAGCTGGGCGGGATCGGCTACGATGATAGCTACACCAAGAATACAGCAGTTCGTCGTGATCAGAGGAAGGAAGACACCCAAAGCTTGATAAAGCGACGGACTCACCTTCTTCAGGATGATCTCGATCATCTGTACCAGAGCGGCGATCACAAGGATGAATACAATCGTCTGTAAAAACTCGATCTCCCACATTACCAGCAATTTCTGCAACAAGTATGTGACTACGGTAGCCAGCGTCAGCACGAATGTAACGGCGGCTCCCATACCCAATGCGGTGTCGATTTTCTTACTTACGCCAAGGAATGGGCAGATACCCAAAAACTGGCTCAATACGATATTGTTAACGAATATCGCTGCGATAAATATCAAGAAATATTCCATAGTAATTATCTTTTTATAACTTACGAACCATAAATCACTTTTTCACAATCTTGTTCATTATCGCCATCAGATATGCAAGGCAGATAAACGCACCCGGAGCGAGAACGAAAATCAACGATGCATAATGATCGCTGTATATATTCATTCCGAAAATCGAACCTGTGCCCAATAACTCGCGGACAGAGCCGATCACGGTCAGCGAAAGGGTGAATCCAAGACCCATTCCCAGACCGTCCAAAGCACTCAGACCTACGCTGTTCTTGGCGGCAAAAGCTTCTGCTCGGCCTAAGACGATACAGTTTACTACAATCAGCGGAATAAACAATCCCAATACATCATAGATGGGTGTCAGATATGCCTGCATCAGCAACTGTACCAGCGTCACAAACGTAGCAATCACCACGATGAACGCAGGAATACGTACTTTGTCAGGAATAAGATTCTTCAGCAGCGAAATCACCACATTCGAGCATACTAACACGAACAAGGTCGCTAAACCCATCGACATTCCGTTGATGGCGTTTGTGGTCGTGGCCAGTGTCGGACACATACCCAAAACCAAGGCAAAGGTAGGATTCTCCTTGAGAATGCCGTTGGTTAATGTTTTCATTCCATTAGTCATTTTTTACCTCCGTTTCTTCTTCAATGTCACTTTCTACTTGCTCTGTCGCACCACTCTGTGCCTCCACACCGCTCTTTGCATAGGCATTATAAGCTTGGTTGATGGCTTTGAGGAATGCACGACTCGATATCGTGGCTGCCGTGATGGCATCTATGTCACCGCCGTCACCTTTCGATACGCGGAAATCTCCTGTAGCTTGACGCCCGATGATGTTCTGACCGGGCTTGTCTGCATTTTTGAACCACTCTACTATATGGTCGCCCAGACCCGGAGTCTCTTGGTGCTCAAGCACTTCATAGTTGAAGATCTTGCCTTCTTTGTCAAATCCTACTATGATCTTCTGCTCTCCGCCAAAACCCATGGCACTCGTCTCTACTGCGGCTCCTGCGGCCTCGCCGTTAAGCGTCGCACGGTAGATCACCATGCCGTCTATTGTTTCTGGAGCGGCAATCTCTACACCTGCAGGCAATACGTTGAGAATAGCTTGTTGCTGCTTCTCTTTCTGTTGCTTCTGGATCTGGTCTTTGGTCAGCAGATAGATACCTGCCAAAGCTGTTGCGGCTACTACGCAGATTGTCACCAGACTCAGCAACATATTCTTGAATGAACTCTCTAATTTTTCCATAGTCTTACCTCCTTATGCTTTTTTCTTCTCACCGAAATGACGGGGACGAATATGGTTCAACAATGGTACGCACGCGTTCATTATAAGAATAGCGAATGACATACCTTCAGGATACGAACCCCAGGTACGGATCACCATCATTATAAAGCCAATGCCGATACCGAAAATAATCTTGCCCCAGGCACTCATCGGACTCGTTACATAATCCGTTGCCATGAAGAATGCACCAAGCATCAAACCACCGGTGCAAAGGCTATAACCTACATACTGCGCAGTACTCATCCCCTCAGGAAGTGCTCCGCACCAACCGGTCATCGCGGCAAATAAGGCTACCGTTCCCAAGATCGATACAGGAATATGCCATGTTATCACGCGCGTACATATAAGGAATAAGCCGCCTAACAGCAATGCCAGTGCACTGACCTCTCCTAATGAACCGCCTAACTGGCCTACAAAAGCATCCATCAAGTCCGGCAACTGGTTTATCGCACTGCCGTCATGTTCTTTGATCATGTTCTTCAGATAATACAGCGGTGTGGCACCTGAGTTGGCATCTGTCAGCCCTTGTCCCATGATAGCGCTTGCAAAACCTTGAGCCTTGGGCCATGTGGTCATCTGCGCAGGGAATGAAATCAATAGGAATACACGACCTACCAATGCAGGGTTGAACGGGTTCTGACCCAAACCGCCAAACGAAATCTTACCGATTCCGATAGCTACTACAGCGCCTATAATCAATATCCACCAGTCAAGGTTGCTCGGTACATTAAGTGCCAGAAGCATACCCGTCAGAATGGCGGAACAGTCTGTAATAGTCGGTTTCTGTTTCAGAACATACTTGCTAAGCAGCCACTCACAGCATACACATGCTGCTACACTGATAGCCATCATCATCAAAGCTCCCCAGCCGAACTCTACAATCGAAACAGCATAGGCGGGAATCAGAGCCAAGATGACGAGTAACATATTGCGACGAACACTATCACCACTATGTGCGTGAGGTGCCGGAGCTACAATCAATTGTTTCATATCTTTAAACTTTATAATTTAATCTCTTAATCCTAAACTCCAGATCACTTGGCTGCTCTTGCACGAATAATACCTCCTACTGTAGCCTTGCCCGGACGGATATCATCCAGCAAGCGACGATGGGACGGACAGGTGAATACACAGCAACCGCAATCGATACAATCCATAATATCATGCTTCTCTGCCTCTTCCCACATCTCGTTTGCGGAAAGTTTGGAGAGCAGGTATGGCTCCAAGCCCATCGGACAAGCATCTACACACTTGGCACAACGGATACAGTTCTCAGGTTCCGGACGCTCACTCTCTGACTCCGGCAGGAAGAGCAGACCGCTCAAACGCTTGTTCGCAGGCATCGTGTCTATCTGACTCATGGCACGTCCCATCATCGGACCGCCGCCGATAATCTTGCCCGTTCCTTCAGGAACACCGCCTGCCATCTCGATAACTTCCGTAATAGGTGTTCCGAAGCGTACCAGATAGTTACCCGGATTCTTCACATTCTTACCCGTTACGGTCATCACACGGCTGATCAGCGGCTTGTTCTTCTGGACAGCCTCATAAACTGCATATACAGTGGCTACGTTGTCAACTACGGCACCTACTTCAATAGGAAGAGCTCCACTCGGTACTTGACGGCCTATACATGCGTCAATCAGCTGTTTCTCACCGCCTTGCGGGTACTTCAGCTTCAGCGCTTTTACTTCGATGCCGGCTTTGCCTGCCGTCAACTCGCGCATGTGCTCGATGGCGTCTTTCTTGTTGTTCTCAATACCGATGATGGCACGCTTGACATTCAGCGCTTTCATCAATATCTCAATACCCACTACAATCTCTTCTCCGTGCTCTAACATCAACTGATGGTCGCAAGTCAGATACGGCTCGCACTCTACACCGTTGATAATCAGCACTTCGGCTGTCTTGCCCGGAGGCGGAAGCAACTTCACATGAGTCGGGAAACAAGCACCGCCCAAACCTACAATTCCGGCTGCGGCTATCTTGTCCACAATCTCTTTGGGCTCCAGCTTGCACTCGCTTACCAATTCCGGCGTGCGGTCTATGCCTTCTGCCCATTCGTCTCCTTCTACATCAATGAAAATAGCCTGCATCGGAGCTCCCCAAGCATCGGTCGTACCGTCTATCTTGGTCACTGTTCCGCTTACAGGCGAACTGATATTGGCGCTCACAAAACCACCGGCTTTTGCCAGCAAATCGCCTACTTTCACTTTCTTGCCCGCTTCTACTACTGCCTGCGCCGGCGCACCGATATGTTGCACTAACGGAATAATCGCTTGCTTTGGCAAGGCGCACTCTGTAATAGGTAGATGAGCCGAGTACTGTTTGTTATCCTGGGGATGAACTCCTCCAATTCTAAAAGTATTCATATGCTTTTACTCTTTTTATTCTATTACTAAATGTGTTGCGCCATACGCAGCAGGTTTGGATAACATGCTCCCGGAGTCGGCAACTGCTTGATCTTGTCAGCAATCTCTCCGTTGAAACCGGGGATGATAATACCACTCGCGGTCTTGCGCACTTCCTGGGAAGCCGCACCTGCTGCCGGAGTCGAACTTTCTGCTGCAGGAGCAAGAACTTTGCTCACCTCTTCCATTGTAGGTTCACCACCGACAGGGCAGGACAAGCCGTTCAGCGAATCGGCCTTCACGCAGGCTTCGGCAAACGCCCTGCAGCCTGCAAATCCACAACCACCGCAGTTGGCACCGGGCAATACTGCCTGAACCAAATCAATGCGAGGATCTTCCTCTACCTTGAAGAGTTGGCTGATATAATACAGCAACACCGCTGCTACTGCACTGATAACGCCCAACACTCCAATAGAAATCAGAATCAATTTCATGTGTTATGTGTTTTTTAGTTTATATAATGAATCTTTTGCAATTCAGGGAATAACGGTTCTCAAATCTTCCTTGCCGTGAAACTGAACTCCTTCTGCAGCTTTTTGTTGAACATGCTCAGTATCAGGTAATATACCGCAATACTTACCAGCGAAGCCGTACCGATAATAGCTTCGTCCCATTCGGTCATGTAGTTCAGTCCCGCAATCACAATCATCATCACTAAGAATGGGGCACCGTATCCCAATAATACCGCACGCCAGGCCAGACGCTCGCGTACACTCACTTCTACCAAATCCCCCGGCTGCAATGGCTCCAATGCTACGGCATCAATCACTTTTTCCTTGCTCTCGGAGGCCATACACATGGATTTGGCTTTGCACGCCTGACAAGCACTCGCTTGGGTGATGGAGACACGGGCTGTCGTCCCCTCTATGGTCATTACAACCCCTTTATGATGAATCTGTTCGGACATACGCATCGAAATCTACCGCAAAAGTACGAAAAAAAAATTATATATGCAAATATAATTTATTTATTTTGCCGAAATGGCGGATTTTGACGATTTTGTTTGCATATTTCCGAAAAAAACTGTACCTTTGCGGCTAAATTTGAAATATTATGCCCAGAAAACCAAGTACAAATACAACCAACACGAGAAAGGCTGCGGATACAATCCATGTGGAGAGAGACGAAAAGGAGACTTTCTCTTACCGCCTGAAGTCCTTTGTCCAAGATCCTCGAACCCACTACGTGGTCGGTGCTGTCTTAGTGGCACTCGCTTTCTTCTTGGCTGTGGCGTACATCAGCTTCTTCTTTACCGGCTTTCATGACGACTCCCTGTTGTCAAGTTCCGATACGACACTCAAGCGCACCGAAATCCAGAATATTCTCGGTTTGCCGGGGGCATGGTCTGCAGAGCGGCTTATCAACGGCTCGTTCGGCATCTCCTCTGTAGCACTCATTCTGCTTTTGCTTGTTTTTGGACTCAAACTGCTCAATATCACCAAAACAAGCGGTACGCGCTGGTTCTTCCATTCCGTCTTCTGGCTCTTGTGGACATCCGTCGTACTGGGATACGCGCAGACGATGTTCGGACTCAACCACTGGTTTATTCAGCTCGGAGGCAGCCACGGACACTTGCTTTCTTCCTGGCTGTATTCGTATGTCTATTCCATCGGTATGATACTGATAATTGTACTTACCCTCGTTATCTATTGTATCGTGGCGGATCCCCATTTCACCGACCATGTGAAAGCAGCATGGCTCTGGATCAAGGGGAAATTTTCCAAGCAGCCCTATGAAGGTGAACTATTCGCTTCTCCCGATGAAACCGGGGAAATATCTTCGGAACCGCAACCCGTTTCGGATACGGGGATTCAGCCTGTCAATGATGAGGCTCCCGTGTCCTTGACATTTACCAATACCGATGATGTCGTAGAGATTGAAGTTTTAGACCCGGCTAAGGAAAACAACCCTGCTGAGCAGGAGTTGCCGGAAGTGGTGCCCGTTACCGACGATGACCCGCTCCTCAATGTACAAGTATCGGACAACTCTGCCATCGAAGTGGTGGATGTTCTGCCTGATCCTACACCGCTTCCTGTTGACCCCGATGTCCCCAAGGTGGGATTCCAGATCCAGGACTCCAAAACGGACGAACTGGTGTCTGCCGAAGAAGTGGAGCAGGATCCCTTGGAGAAACTGGGTCCGTATGATCCGCGCAAAGAGTTGTCGCACTATAAGTTCCCGTCGCTTGACCTCCTGAAGGTGTACGACAACGAGTCCGCTCCCGTGATTAACCAGCAAGAGCAGCAGGATAATGCGAACCGTATTGTCACCACCCTCCGTAACTACGGCATCGAAATCGATTCCATCAAAGCTACGGTAGGTCCTACCGTGACACTCTACGAAGTGGTGCCGAGAGCGGGTATCCGTATCGCTAAAATACAGAATCTGGAGAATGATATTATGATGTCTCTCTCCGCAACGGGTATCCGTATCATTGCGCCTATGCCCGGTAAGGGGACGGTGGGTATAGAGGTGCCTAACGAGAAACCGCAAGTGGTCTCCATGCACTCGGTGCTGGCTTCCAAACGATTCCAGGAAGAGAAGAAAATGCGTCTGCCCATCGCCTATGGACGGACGATTACCAACGAGGTCTTCATGTTTGATCTTGCCAAGACACCTCACCTTCTCGTGGCAGGTGCTACCGGAACCGGTAAATCCGTTGCTATCAATGCAATTCTGACTTCGTTGCTCTATAAAAAACATCCTTCGGAACTCAAACTGGTTCTTGTGGATCCTAAGATGGTGGAATTTGCGCCCTACAAACCGCTCTTGCACCACTATCTGGCTGCCATGCCGGATACCGATCCCGAACAGATAGTGATTACCGATTGTGACAGGGTTATCAATACCCTCAATTCGCTCGTTATAGAGATGGAGAACCGCTACAAACTGCTCATGGACGCCGGAGTCCGTAATCTGGAAGATTATAACGAGAAGTTTGTCAATAGGCGCTTGAATCCCGAAAAACTGATCGGCGACAGCTTGCATCACCGCTATCTGCCTTATATCGTCATTGTTATCGATGAGTACGGCGATTTTATTATGCAAGCCGGAAAACAAGTGGAGACGCCTATCGCGCGTATCACCCAGAAAGCACGTGCTGTGGGTATGCATATGATTTTGGCTACCCAACGCCCGTCTGTAAATATCGTTACCGGTGTTATCAAAGCCAATATCCCGACGCGTATCGCTCTCCGCACCCAGTCGGTGATTGACTCCCGTACCGTCTTGGACGCTAAAGGTGCAGAACAACTCATCGGACGAGGCGACTCCCTCTATGCCGGCAATGCTTCTGTCACCCGCGTACAATGTGCCTTCGTGGATACTCCCGAAGTGGATCGAATCGTCGAATTCATCGAGAAACAACAGCACTTCCTGCAACCCTATCAACTGCCGGAATATATACCGGAAGGGGCTGAAGGAGATGCTCTTGCGCCCGGTAGCGTAGATATGAAGAAACTGGATCCGATGTTCGCCGATGTCGCACGCTATGTCGTCTCCAAACAGGAAGGTTCTACTTCGCGCCTGCAGCGTGCATTCGAAATCGGTTATAACCGTGCCGGCAAACTCTCTGACCAGTTGGAGGCTGCCGGAATAGTCGGACCTAACAAGGGACCCAAAGGACGAGATGTCCTGATTCAGGATTTTGATCAACTGGAAGCTTTGTTACAACAACTTAATGTATAATAAGCCGATGAAATCGAGAATATTTGCCATATTGCTTGCTTGTTTGCCGCTCATTCTTTCTGCGCAGACGACATTGGATCGTTTTCTCCAGAAGATGGATACTACTACCTTCCGGTCCCAGTTTACGATCACTATCGCGGATAACACCACTTCCCCGCAATCCCATGCGGGACGTATAGCCATGAGAGGAAAAACTTTCTATATCAGCGTCTTCAATGCCGAAGCTGCTTATGATGGTAAGACCCTCTCTGTCTATTCGGTGGATTCGAAAGAAATGACAATCTCTACTCCTACCGAAGAAGAACTGCTTGACTCAAATCCGATCCTCTATGCGCGTGCACTCAAAAAAGCTTGTACCATATCGGAGAAAACCGGTGCAAACCAAACTCAAGTGATTACATTAGTGCCTAAAGATCAGTCTGCCGGTATCCAACGTTTTATTCTTACACTCCGTAAGGATGATCTGCTGCCTGTTTCCCTTGAGGTGAAAGAAGGTGCGCAATATACCAAACTAAATTTCCGTAATGCACGCTTCTCTGCCGACAAGCCTCGTCTGAAGATGGAACGGAAAGGAGCGACAATCATAGATTTGAGATAAATAATAACAACACACGATAATTACTATTGCTATGAATAAAGTTAAATGTCTTATCATAGGCTCTGGTCCTGCGGGATATACGGCAGCCATCTATGCTTCTCGTGCTAACCTTCATCCTGTCCTTATAGAAGGACCCCAATTGGGAGGACAACTTACCACTACGACAGAGGTGGAGAACTTTCCGGGTTATCCCGATGGAATCGAGCCTTTTCAGATGATGGACGATCTTCGTCGCCAGGCTGGACGGTTCGGTACGCAGTTCGTTTCCGGTATTGTCACCAAGGTGGATTTTTCTGTATCTCCAAAGCGTGTAATCGTAGAGGATACCGACGAATATCTGGCTGATTCCGTGATCGTTGCTACAGGTGCCAGTGCCAAGTATCTTGGTTTGGAATCCGAGCGCACCTACCGCGGACACGGTGTCAGTGCCTGTGCTACGTGTGACGGCTTTTTCTATCGCAAGAAGACAGTTGCTGTCGTCGGCGGCGGAGATACTGCTTGTGAAGAAGCCTCCTATCTGGCAGGCCTCTGTGAAAAAGTGTATATGATTGTCCGTAAACCTTATCTCAGAGCCTCCGAAATAATGCAGCAGCGAGTCCTTGACAATCCGAAGATCGAGGTGCTCTTTGAGCATAACACATTGCAGCTCACTGGTGACGGTAAAGTGCAGGGGGCAGATCTCGTCTTCCGCAAAGGAGAACCCGATGAACAGTCCCGGCATATAGATATTGACGGCTTCTTCCTTGCTATCGGACACCATCCGAATACCGAACTCTTTGCTGACTACCTCAATCGCGATGCCGAGGGATATATTATCGTGGATGGCGACTCCCCGCGTACAAATATACCCGGCGTCTTTGCGGCCGGAGATTGCGCTGATCCGCATTATCGCCAGGCTGTTGTTGCTGCCGCTTCGGGATGTAAGGCGGCAATGGAAGCTGACAAATATATTAAGAATTTGTGATAAAAAACTTGCATATGTGCAAAAAAAGTTGTACCTTTGCAGCAAATTTGAGAAACATATGAAATACACATCTTTCTTGGTAGCGGTTGTTTTGATCTCTGTCTCTACCGTTTTGGGTGCACAAGCACAAAACCAGCAACGTATTCGTTGTATCGCTTTCTACAACCTTGAGAATCTGTTCGACACTATTCATGACCAGGGGAAAAATGATTATGAATATCTGCCTGACGGTGGTATGCATTGGACTTCTATGAAGTATGAGAACAAAATCCGCAATATGGCGTATGCAGTCTCTCAACTGGGTACTGACGAAGATCCGCGCGGAGCCGCATGTGTCGGCGTGGCAGAGGTGGAGAATATTGGTTGCTTGCATGACCTCTGCGCTGAAACCAATACCAAATACGGCAGAGCCTACAAACCCATTTTGTTGGAAGGGCCTGACCGCCGTGGCGTAGATGTGGGATTTTTGTATGACACCACTGCCTTTCGTCCGGTCAAAGTCTCCGGATACGAACTGAAAGCCCACTATGCTGACGGCGGGGTTATCAAGACTCGTCTTCAGTTGCTCGTTTCCGGATACATGTACGATGACGACCACCGCTCCATCGTTCGCGACAAGATTCATATCATTGTGAACCACTGGCCGAGCCGCTATGGCGGAGAACTCTCTTCCAGACCCGGACGAGATACCGCTGCCATGCTCTGCCTGCATATTTGCGACTCTATCTACAAACGCGAACCGAAGGCGAAAATTATTATTATGGGTGACCTCAACGACGATCCTTATAATCATAGTTGCGCCGAGGTACTTAATGCCAAGAAAAATCGGGAGGATGTGGGAGAGCAAGGACTCTTTAATACCATGTGGCAACGCCTTGATAATGGTGTGGGGTCGCTTGCTTACAACGGAAGCTGGAATCTGTTCGATCAGATTATTATTTCCGAACCCCTGCTTAGTGAAGATATTAATTCCGGCAGATGGTATTACTGGAAACCCCAGATATTCAACAAACCATTCCTTACCGTTCAGGAAGGCAAGGACAAGGGCACTCCGCTTCGTACCCACAAAAGTGGCGCTTGGCAGAACGGATATGCCGACCACTATCCTACAATGATTTACCTGCTTCGTAAAAAATAAAATACAATATTATAATGCAGCAACTTAGTCGAAAAACTACTCCTATTGTAATGCGCAATTATGGTCGTATCCTGCAGGATATGATCGCTTACGCTTGCGTGCTGGAGGACAAAGAGCAGCAAGATGCTTTTGTGGATTATATCGCGCAATGTATGCGACAGAAAAATACGGTTTGGAATCGTGATCAGGAGTCCGGTTCTGCCCGCATTGCAGAAGACATAGCCCGCTTATCTCAGGGGAGGTTGATTTACGAACCTAAGAAATAATCACAATATGGAGTCAAATCCTTTCAAAGTTTTTGCCGGTTCCCAAAGTTTGGCTTTGGCTGAAGGCATTTGCCAACAGTTAGGCTGCCCGATGGGAAAAGTTAAAATCGACCATTTTTCGGATGGTGAGTTTTCTGCATCTTTCGATGAGTCTGTCCGTGGACAATCTGTCTATCTGGTGCAATCGACCTGCCCCTCCAGCGACAATCTCATGGAACTCCTTCTTATGATAGATGCCGCCAAACGCGCAAGCGCTTATAAGGTCATAGCGGTCATCCCCTATTTCGGATGGGCTCGTCAGGATCGTAAGGATAAACCCCGTGTGTCTATCGGTGCCAAACTGGTGGCAAATATGCTGCAAGTCGCAGGGGCGGATCGTGTTATCACCGTGGACCTCCACGCCGACCAGATTCAGGGATTCTTTGATATTCCTGTTGATCATATCTATGGTTCCAATGTGCTGGCTCCTTATGTGGCATCGCTAAATCTCAAGAAGATGATTGTGGCTTCTCCTGATGTCGGAGGATCCAAGCGTGCCGCTACTTTCGCCAAGAAACTGCACCTCATGGTGGATAAAGAAGTGCCGATGGTCATCTGCTATAAGAACCGGCCCGACTTCAACAAGGTTTCTGAAATCCGCGTCTTGGGAGATGTCTATGGCAAAAATGTGGTCATAGTGGATGATATTGCGGATACCGCAGGCACTCTCTGCAAGGCTGCCGAAGTCCTCAAACGTGCCGGTGCTATCACTGTACGCGCTGTCGTTACACACGGAGTGATGTCCGGCAAAGCCTGTGAGAATATCAATAACAGCGAGTTGGACGAACTGCTCTTTACCGACTCCCTTCCTTTCGATCGGACACGTTGCCCGAAAGTGAAACAAGTGTCCTTGGCAGGAGCTATCGCCTCTGTTATCAGAGCTATACAGTTTCATCAAAGTATCAGCGAGGTTAATGAGCGTTAATAGATTCCGGACATATATTATCCTGTGCCTTTCGGCAGTTCTTATGTCTTCTTGTGGCGCTAAGCAGTCACAGGCTGCTCGTCACGAAATAGCCCGTCCTCCTTTTTCGGCTGATTCGGCATATGCGCATATTGCTACCCAACTGTCGTTCGGACCTCGTGTCCCCGGAACGGATGCACATGCAGATGGCGTCGATTTCATCGCGGAAAAACTGAATGCATACGGCGCTTCCGTGGAGATAGAGGAAGGCTATATGGAGGATTATGCCGGAGAGAAACAGAAAGTCCGTAATATCATTGCGCGCTTTGGAGATATTGAGGCGAAACACAGGATCCTGCTTTGTACCCACTATGATTCGCGGCCATGGTCTGATCAGGACGATGAGGCGTATCGCTATGTGGGAGTACCGGCTGCCAATGACGGCGCAAGCGGAGTAGGTGTCCTGTTGGAGATCGCGCGACAGCTGCAGCACAAACCCTCTGCAAAGAATATCGACATGGTTTTCTTCGATTGTGAAGATATGGGAACGCCCGATTTCATCGATAATAATGACCGACCGGATACTTGGTGCCTCGGCTCGCAGTTATGGGCACAAAAGCCGGAGAGAAAAGGAGTCTATAGCTGGGGAATACTCTTAGATATGGTCGGAGCACCCGGTGCTACGTTCTATAAGGAATATTATTCGGTGCGCCAAGCCTCCAATTATGTTGACTTGGTATGGAATAATGCGGCATCGCTTGGCTATGATGATATCTTCAAATCCCAAGAAGGCACAGCGATTGTAGATGACCACCTCTATGTCCATCGCGGACTCGGTATCCCTTGTGTGGATATAATCCACACTTTGCCGCAAGGCGGTTTTCCGGAGTGGTGGCATACACAGGAAGACAATCTCATGCAAATCGACCGGAATACCCTGCAGGCTGTCGGCGAAGTTCTGATGAGTTTGCTTTGAATGAGAAAATATACAACTGAGAAAATGAGTAAATTATTAGAAATAAAAAACCTCCATGCATCTATTGCAGGCAAGGAAATTCTGAAAGGGGTGAACCTTTCTGTTAATGCAGGCGAGGTGCATGCAATCATGGGACCCAACGGAGCCGGCAAATCCACCCTCTCTGCCGTCCTTACAGGCAATCCTGCATACGAAGTGACATCGGGCGAAGTTTACCTGAAAGGAGAAAACCTCCTTGCTATGCCTCCTGAAGTGCGCGCCAGAGCCGGCGTCTTCCTCAGTTTCCAATATCCTGTGGAGATACCGGGTGTCAGTATGACCAATTTTATGCGCACTGCCGTCAATGAGAAAAGGGCTTACGAAGGCAAAGAACCCCTCTCGGCAAGGGAATTTCTCTCGCTTATGAGAGAGAAGAAAAAACTTCTCGAACTGCCCGACAAACTCAATAACCGTTCGGTGAACGAAGGCTTCTCAGGAGGCGAGAAGAAGAAAAACGAGATCTTCCAGATGGCGATGTTAGAGCCGTGCCTGTCTATTCTGGACGAGACAGACTCCGGACTCGATATTGACGCCTTGCGTATTGTCGCCGAAGGCGTTAACCGTCTCAAGACTCCTCAGAATGCGTCTATCGTCATTACTCACTACCAACGCCTTCTGGATTATATCGTGCCGGATTTCGTACACGTCCTCGCGGACGGCAAGATCGTTAAAACCGGAGATAAGACCTTAGCCCTTGAATTGGAGGAACATGGATACGAGAGTCTTACATAAAGGGGAACATTTCGAACATGTGTATCTGAACGAACCGGCAAACCTGCATTTCGTACAAGAAACCGGTTCGTCCCTGAAGATCCATGTCATCAATATCTCCGGATTGTCCGGCAAATCCGGACTTTCCGGCACCAATACGATTACCGTTGAACAAGTCGGCTCCGACTGCAGTACGGAGATCTATGCCCTCGCTTTTCTGCATGGCGATGAATCCGTTATAACGGAGACACATGTCACCCACGCGGTCGGGGGAGGAACTTCGGAACAGTTGGTCAAATTTGTTCTCGATGAAAACGCCAGAGGAAGATTTGTCGGAGATCTGAAGATTGCCAAGGATGCGCAGAAAGTGGAGGCACACCAGACCAACCGCAACCTCCTCTTGTCTCAGACCGCGCAGATGCGTACACAGCCGCAGTTGGAGATATACGCCGATGACGTCAAAGCTACACACGGCGCTTCTACAGGGCAACTCGATGAAACCGCACTTTTCTATATGCAGCAGCGGGGTATTGGCAAAGAAAAAGCGCGTCAACTCCTCGTCGGCGCGTTTATGAAAGATGTCCTCGTTACTATCGGCGATGAAAATCTGAAAGAAAAACTACTGAACGCGGTTGATGGCGTAGTCGAGTAACTCTAGCAAACTCTGTTTGGCATCACAGTCGCGGAACACGGATAAGGCTTCTATTGCTTTTTGTCGGTGTTCCTGCATTTTTTTGTTGGCATAACCGATCCCGTCAAACCGCATCACAAAAGCTTTGATGTCTTCTTCGGCTTCCGTCCTCTTGATATGGCAGTCCTTGTTTGCCAGCGCTTCCGCGATGTGCCTTATCTCTTGTGCTTCCGCCTCGGGTGCCCGTTGCTCGGCTGTCAGAAGGGGTAGTGTCACCTTTCCGTCCCGGATATCGTTCATCGTCGGTTTGCCCAGATCGTCACTGTCAGAATAATCCAGAACATCATCTTTGATTTGGAAACAGATGCCTAATTGTTTCCCGAACTCGCGTAGAGCACTTACTTGCCTTTGTGTTCCGCCGGCGGAAACCGCCCCCGCTTCACAGCAGGCTGCAAACAAATAGGCGGTCTTGTGCTCTATGATTCGCATGTATTGCGCCTCGCTGATCCACATCGTGCTGTTGGCATGTAACTGGAGCAATTCTCCGGAAGATAAAGCCCTTCCTATTTCCGATAAAATCGAAAGAATTTGCGTGTTTCGTACCTCGGCGATCAACCCGATCACACGCGCTAAGATATAGTCGCCTGAGAGGATTGCCACTTTGTTCGTCCAGTGTACTTGGATAGCCTCCGCACCACGTCGGGTGGGGGAGTCGTCCACTACATCGTCATGCACCAGACTTGCCGTGTGCAGCAACTCCAGTGCCACCGCTGTACTCAGTGTCTTGTCGGTGATGCTGTGGCACAACCGGGCGGCGTAAAGCACCAGTATCGGACGAAGCTGCTTACCCCGCTTGGAATGGATATACCGGAACACTTCCTGAAGCGTCTCGTTTTCCGTCTGTATGCTTTCGGCAAACTTCTTTTCGTAGGCGTTGAAAGCGTCCGCTATACCGGCTCGTATGTGTGCAATCGTATCCATTTTTCAAAATCGGCTGCAAAATTAGTGTTTTTTTTTGAAATACACAAATATTTTGCATTTTATCACACTATTTTTGCATATTTGCGAAAAAAGCTGTACCTTTGCACCGCCAATTCGAATTCATCGGACAAATTAAAAATACATACATTAAGCAATGAAAAAACTGGTTTTTGCATCAAATAACGTACATAAGCTCCAGGAAGTACGCGCTATCATGCCGCCGGATGTGGAGGTGCTCAGCCTTCGCGATATAGGCTTCCATGACGAGATCGAAGAAACCGGCACCACTCTGGAGGCGAACAGTGCCCTCAAAGCCCAAACGGTATACAACTGGCTCGAATCGCAACAATCCCCTATCGTTTCTCTATCCAATATTGCGGGCGTTTTTGCCGATGACACCGGGCTGGAGATAGATGCTCTCAATGGAGAACCGGGTGTCTATACGGCGCGCTGGGCTGGTGAACCCGCAGCTAATCGTGCCAAGGCACTCTCCGAACTGAAAGGCAACCCCAACCGCGGTGCACAGTTCCGGGCGGTCATTACATTGATCCGAAACGGACAGATGGCGCAGGTGGAAGGTATCGTCCGCGGACAAATGGCTACCGAAGAAAGAGGGGAAAAAGGCTTTGGGTATGACTCCCTTTTTATTCCCTCCGGCTATGACAAAACCTTTGCGCAACTGCCTCCCGAAACCAAAAACCAAATCAGTCACCGCGGACGCGCTTTGGCGAAACTGGTACCCCTTCTGTGATAGAAAATACACATCCTGTATGTGTAAAAATTGACGAAAAGAGGAGAAAATGAAAGAAAGTGGCATATACATTTTGTATATGTCATTTTTTTTTTGTAACTTTGCAGTCGCTAAAATAAATAACTATTTAACTCTATAAAATCTACCAATTTTATGAAAGCTTTCATGGACAAAGATTTCCTGCTGCAGACAGAGACCGCACAGGAGTTGTATCACAATCATGCGGCTAAGATGCCGATCATCGATTATCACTGTCACCTTATCCCTCAGATGGTTGCCGAGAACAAGCGTTTCGAATCCATCGCACAGATCTGGCTCATGGGCGACCACTACAAGTGGCGTGCTATGCGTTCCAACGGTGTGGACGAGCGTTTCTGTACCGGCAAGGACACGACCGACTGGGAGAAGTTCGAGAAATGGGCAGAGACCGTTCCTTATACTTTCCGCAACCCGTTGTACCACTGGACGCATCTGGAGCTCAAGACCGCTTTCGGTATCGAGGAGCGTCTGAACCCCGAGACCGCACGCGCTATCTATGACAAGTGCAACGACCTGATTGCCAACGACCCGAAGTTCTGTCCGCGCGGACTGATGAAGCACTACCACGTAGAGCTCGTCTGCACGACCGACGATCCGGCAGACTCTCTGGAGTGGCACAAGATGGTGAAGGAAGACCCGACCGCAGAGGTACGTATGTTGCCGACTTGGCGTCCGGACGCCGGCATGAATATCGAAGCTGCTACTTGGAAAGCATATATAGAAAAGCTTTCAGCCGTCAGCGGTGTAGCCATCAGAACTTTCGCTGACATGGTAGATGCGCTCCAGAAACGCCATGACTTCTTCGAGTCGATGGGCTGTCGTCTCTCCGACCACGGTATCGAGGAGTTCTACGACGAGCCGTACACCGACGCAGAGATCAACGAGATCTTCCAGAAGGCTCTCGCCGGCAAGGAGTTGAGCGTTTATGAAATCCGCCAGTACAAGCACGCTTATCTGCACGCACAGGCAGAAATGGACTACGCTTCGGGCTGGACGCAGCAATACCACTACGGTGCTATCCGTAACAACAACTCCAAGATGTTCGCAGCCCTCGGCGCAGACACCGGTTTTGACTCCATCGGTGAGTTCACAACCGCAAAAGCCATGAGTCATTTCCTCGATGAGATGAACAGCGAAGGACACCTCGCCAAGACCATCCTCTATAACCTCAACCCGTGTGCAAACGAAGTGATTGCCACGATGTTGGGTAACTTCCAGGACGGTTCCGTACCGGGCAAGATTCAGTTCGGTTCCGGTTGGTGGTTCTTGGATCAGAAGGACGGCATGGAGAAGCAGATGATGGCTTTGAGTAACCTTGGTCTCTTGAGCCGCATGGTAGGTATGTTGACCGACAGCCGTTCGTTCCTGAGCTATCCGCGTCACGAGTACTTCCGCCGTACGCTCTGTAACGTCCTCGGCAACGACATCGAGAACGGCATGATCCCGTACACCGGTTACGAGAAAGCCCGCGTTCAACAGATGGTCGAAGACATCTGCTACAACAACGCGAAGCAGTATTTTAAATTTTAATTTAAAATCATCGTGCCCATTAGGGCTAAGAACTATTTCCTCGCCTGCCGTTTCTAAACGGAGCGGCAGGTGGGAAGTGGTTTAGGAAATATGCATTTTTTGCATAATACATAGGAAGTGGAATTTTTTGTTATGTGCAAATTTTGCATTACCCAAGAAAAAGAGAGCATATACTGGTAGGCGCAAAATTTGCGTCCCCCACAAAAGAGATCTTGGTAGTTGCATTTTTTGCGACAAGCAAAAAAAAGTACCGACAGTTTCCAAAATGGAAACAATCATCGAAACCAACAGTTGCAAAAAATGCAATAGTTCAATACTAAAAAATAGCGAATGTAGTTAGTTCCATATTGGAACGTACTGCTGCAGATTGCCGAGAGCCGCACGGAAGAAAAAGACACTATGGTCAAAGTGGTGGTGAATTTAATAAACCAGAAGAACTAAAGGGTACATGTAATGAAACAAAGTATTCTATCATTATTTATGATTGTTTTCGCAAATGTTGTATTTGCAGAGCAAGGGCAGCCCATAACGGGGACAGCCTCAGTATTAAGTTCTTCCGGCCGTACTACTTGCGACTACGTACAACTATGGGAAAATGGTCCATTATGGGCGACATTCAATGTAGGTGCTACTATTACGGATTATGCAGACCTGCAAGAAGGAGCTGATGCGACACCGTACTACAACAACAACGAGAATGCACCTTTATACAACACGAATAATGTCGGAGGTCTCTATCCATGGAATAATCCTAACCAGAATGGGAGAAAAAGTAGGTATAATGAGAATGTGAGTGTCGGTATTTCCGATATTGCGACGACAATATGGGGAGAAGGTTGGCAAACTCCCAGTAAACAACATTTCGATACACTTATCAATACTGCATATACTACGTGGACATGGTGTAATGGAACTACCGTACAATATACTGAAGGTTGCACATTGTCCGGGTATAAGGTAACAGGCGTCGGCAATTTTGCAGACGTGTCTATTTTCCTTCCTGCTGTAGGCTATTATGACTGGTGTAGAAGTATGGTCGTCAATGCAGGAGGACATGCTGACTATCACACAAGTACGATATATACTAAATATGGTGATAACCATTCATATTACCATTATTTCCGTGGTAATATGGTCAGAATATACTTTCAAGAAACAAACAACTTTGGTCGTGCCATAAGGGCAATTTATGTTCCTATAGTTTCTATAAATCCTACAGATATAGACGAAACTACTAGCGTTGAAGAGAATAAAGGAAAAGTTATAAAGATATTTCAGAATGGTAGCATCTATATAAAACAAGGAGACAAGACTTACTCAATACAAGGGCAAGCGGTAAAAATAGAATGAAAGCGAAGTGGGTGAATATAGAGGATAGCCTGCAGGGGAATGTGGATCAGAGACATTATGCACGGCGGATTCCCGGAAACGGGGAATGGGGTGGCGTGTGCGCGAAGCCGGAGTTGAGCAAGAAAACAAAAAAAGCAAAAGCAGAACACCCCACGGCAAAAGCTTTTGCAGAGCTGATGGCAGAGACAAAGACAATCATGCATTTGTTGCGAAATAGTGTTTTGGCTTTGTGCCTGCTTCCGGCATGGTTGTTCGCCCAAGAGACGGCAGTCTTGCCGGATAGGCCGGGCATGGGCACCGGTACAACCGTTCTGGGTCGGGGACTCATCCAGTGGGAGACCGAGGTGGCTGTTGCACACGCCCCGGGTATGCATGAGCTGGTTTTGCCGAATACACTCTTTCGTTTTGGCGTGGATAAAAGAGCCGAACTCCGTCTGGAGTATGAGGGTTCGCTCTTCTTGTCCGATCGTCCTTCTTATGCTCCTTCGCCGCTCAAAATCGGTTCGAAACTGATGATTTGGGGTGGCTCGGAGGAGAAAAACTTGCGCTGGATACCGCGTACCTCTCTGATGCTCAATCTCGGAGTCCCGGTGTCGCGCGCACTCGCAGAGGTATTGCCGGTATCGGGCTCGATAGACCTGCTTTTTGAGAGTGACATCACCAACTGGCTTTCGCTCGGCTATAATTTCGGCACGCATTGGCGCGAATGGGCGCCTGCACCCGATTTGTTCGCTTCGCTGGCATTGAATTTTACGCCTACGGAGCACTTTAATTTTTACGTGGAGAGTTATAATTATTTCGATTGTGATGTGGATAAGGATGTTGCGGGGTATTCGACAGGGTATGATATTAACCTCAATTTCGGAGTAATGTACTTTCCGCATCCCCGGTGGCAGCTGGATGCCTATGCAGGATTTAACTGCTATGCTTCGGAGCCGGCTCTCTCCTCACCCAAGAACTATGCCTTCCTGGGAATCGGAGTCTCATGGCTCATTTATGCGCCGGAGAAATGATAAAAAAGCAATATGATAATATGTGAAAGGATGAAAGCAGGGTGTTGTGCCGTAGATGTTACGATGACGTCATAGAGAGCACCCGATGAGCATACGATGAGCATACGATCAGCATACGATGAGCATTCGATGGAGAAAGGTGGAAGGATCGGGGAAAGAAGGATGGGGAAAGGGAGAAGGAAAGATACCGAGATATCGAAATATCGAGAGATCGAACAATAGAACAATAGAAAGATTGAAATATCGAAATACCGAAAGATTGAATAATCGAAAGATTGAACAATAAGAAACAACAAAATAATTAACAACAATATTAACCAATTTTAATTCATTTAACCTATGGCTAAAATTATTACGTTGGGCGAGATCATGCTTCGCCTGAGTCCGGAAGGACAAGACCGTTTCATCCAGTCTGATCACTTTAGAATTATTCCCGGAGGTGGTGAGGCTAACGTAGCTATTTCGTGCGCCAACTACGGTCACGAGGCTTATCTCGTTACCAAACTGCCGAAGCATGAGATCGGTCAGATTGCCGTTAACTCGCTGCGTCGTTACGGCGTGAAGGACGATTATATCGTTCGTGGCGGCGACCGCGTAGGTCTGTACTACTGCGAGACAGGTGCTTCGATGCGTCCGTCCAAAGTGATCTACGACCGTGCACACAGCGCAATCGCTGAGGCTGATCCGAAGGATTTTGACTTCGATAAGATCATGGAAGGTGCCGCATGGTTCCACTGGAGCGGTATAACTCCGGCTATCTCGGACAAGGCTGCTGAGATCACCAAACTGGCTTGCGAGGCTGCCAAACGTCACGGCGTAACCGTTTCGGTTGACCTGAACTTCCGTAAGAAACTGTGGACCAGCGAGAAAGCTATCTCGATCATGCGTCCGTTGATGAAGTACGTGGATGTTTGTATCGGTAACGAAGAGGATGCAGAGTTGTGCCTCGGCTTCAAGCCCGATGCAGACGTAGAAGGCGGCGAGACCAACGCTGAGGGCTACAAGGGTATCTTCGAGCAGATGATGAAAGAGTTCGGCTTCAAGTATGTCGTTTCGACGCTTCGCGAGAGCTACAGCGCTACGTTCAACGGCTGGAAGGCAATGATCTACAACGGCAAGGAGTTCTACCAGAGCAAGCGTTACGAGATCAACCCGATCATCGACCGCGTAGGTGGCGGTGACTCGTTCTCCGGCGGTCTGATCCACGGTATGCTCAAGTATCCGGG
>ODAJ012050719.1_pt1 | contig 24023 bp, 19 predicted proteins | sample 1539241 | NCBI WGS metagenome assembly ODAJ01 (sample SAMN02144231, study PRJEB22623) | gut metagenome | biome: sheep rumen | host: Ovis aries | place: New Zealand
GGAGTATCGCCAAACTTTCTTCATTCGATTTCTTTACATTCATACTCATAAGTTGAACTCAATTTTTGTCAACTTATTCAGTACAATACAGTAGAATATTACAATTTACCTGCTATGTTAAAGTCAAAGTCCATATCCATGCAACGAGGATAAAGATGCTATAAAGTAAAACACCCACATTCCACACGACTCGCTTTTTGCGACTTTCTTTCTGGAATTTGGCGAAGTACTTTTGGTCACGGCCGTTCTTCCAGGAAAGTTTCCACGCCAACAGGTAATCTAACCCAGCGAGAACAATAAGTATTTTACCAAAGTGATTGTGGAAAAACCATTTGGCTTCAGAACCGCATATACCGACAAGGAATTGTATGAATGTTAAAAAAGTAAATATGAAAATTGCAGCCATCGCACCGCTACAGAAATACTGACAAATAGGCGAGGATAGGTTTCCTGTCGTACTATTAATCGCACCAATCCATTTTTTGTAAGTGTCCCAGCCGTATTTCTTCAGTCTTCTTTTCGTAAAGTCCAACCTATATAACGGACGACAAATAAGACATTCCGTTATCTTTCCGAAAACATTACGATCCCAAAAACAGCATATACAATAAACTGAATAATAAACCCTGTTGTAAAATTCGACGAACTTCTGCATCACTTTGTGGGTTGGGAGGATACCTTTTTCGTCAGCGAAAGAGCGGCAGCACCATAAAGACCCAAGGCTACTACCAGAAGGGTTTGGATGGTATGAACCACCAAGACAAACATGGCACCATCCATCTGATTCACTCCGTACAATACCAATACGGTCTTGACAGCAAAATGCCAAGGGCCCAAACCGTTAGGCGTAGGAACCAGTACCGCGAAGCAACCTACCACAAAGGCTACAAGCGCTGCCATAGCACCCAACGAAGCCGTATATTGGAAACAATAGAAGGTGAGATAGAAATGCAGATAATAGCTTACCCAGATGCCTAATGAGTTTAATAGGAACAAGACAGGATTCTGGACATAACGAACAGAGAAGAGACCATCCTTCAGGTCGGTCAGCACAGCTCGGGTGCGAGAGAAGAAGTTCAGTCGCCATACCAACAAAGCTACCGTGCAGAGAATAAGGATGCCAGAGAGTATCGTTACCAGATAGCCCGTAGTAGTAAACGTGCCCAGGAAGCCACGCAGGGAAACGCCCGTCTTGGTAAAGAAATTCATGAAGACCGGAATCTGACAGGCTGCCGTGATGAGTGCCAAGAGCATTACCAAGGTACTGTCGATAACTCGCTCGGCAACCACAGTGCCTACACCTTTACTGAAATTGGTTCTTTCCCAACGTCTGAGAATGCCACAACGCAACATCTCACCCACACGGGGTATCGCCAGGCTGCTGGCATAGGAGATGAAAACTGCATTAATGCAGGTGTGCAGTCGGGGCTTCTCGCCCAAGGGAGCTAAGGCCTGCCTCCAACGTAAGGCACGGAATACCTGAGCCATAATGCCAAAAGGGAAACTGAGTAGCATCCAAGACCAGGACATATCGCTCGCGAAGGCTCGTTTGACATCGTCCCAGTGGAACCCACGATACATCCACCATAGTATTGCAGCGGCCAAAAGCAAAGGAAGAACAATCTTACCCGTTGAGGAAAATACCTTTTTCACCTTCCTAATTATGAATTATGAATTGTGAATTATGAATTATTATCGTAACTTTGAAACTTCATCTCCAACTTACTCTCGCTCGGATTTCCACAAATTTATTTGTAAAATCACTCGCTTAATCGTAACTTTGCAGCACAAAAATACAAAAATATCAGCACGTATGAGACTTGTTAAGCCAAAAAAGTTTCTTGGACAGCATTTTTTGACTGATTTAAGCATTGCCAAGGATATTGCCGACACCGTTGACGCATGCCCTGACATACCCGTCCTGGAGGTTGGACCGGGCATGGGAGTGATGACTCAGTTCCTGGTGGAGAAGCCCCGACAGGTGAAGGTGGTGGAGATTGACTTTGAGTCTGTGGCTTACCTGCGTCAGCATTTCCCCTCGCTGGAGGAAAATATCATAGAGGACGACTTCCTGAAGATGCACTTGGAACGCACCTTCGAGGGAAAACCCTTTGTGCTGACAGGCAACTACCCTTATAATATATCCAGCCAGATATTCTTCAAGATGCTGGAGTACAAGGATCTGATTCCCTGCTGTACGGGCATGATACAGAAAGAGGTGGCAGAGCGCATCACAGCAGCACCCGGCAATAAGACATACGGCATCCTGAGTGTGCTGATACAGGCCTGGTATAATGTAGAATACCTGTTTACCGTTCACGAGCATGTCTTCAACCCACCCCCAAAGGTCAAGAGTGCCGTTATCCGTATGACCAGGAACACCACGCAGGATCTGGGCTGCGACGAACGTCTCTTCAAGCGTGTGGTGAAGACCACCTTCAACCAACGACGCAAGACGCTGCGCAACAATATCCGTCCGCTCTTGGGCGAGCTGGATGCTGAACGTGCCAAGGCAGGCCTCCCTGCATTGGATCATACTGCCTTCCTGCAAGACGAGATATTCAACAAACGACCAGAACAATTAAGCGTAGCAGAGTTTATTGACTTGACCCGACGGGTCAGTGTAGAGTTGAAAGTTGAAAATTAAACCGAAATAACGGTATATCGAAACAACGAAATAACGAAAAAAAAGAGCCGAACAAATTATTTTCAAAAAAAATGTTCAATGTTCAATGCTCAATGTTCAATGATTTTTCATACCTTTGCAGCCACAAACAACAAAAAGCATTTAACAAACAGATAAAATGGACGATTATCACGCGGAGAATATGAATTTGTAGCCGCCCAGGAGCATCAAAAGGAACTCCGGGCAGGCAACACTGTTATGGACCCTTTTAAGCCAGAGTACTGAAAGATGCAAACATACTGGAACACTACGAATGGTCTGCGTACCATCGACAAATGGGAACCCAACTGCTGGGTTCAGGTTACATGCCCAACACAGGAAGACATTGACTTCCTGGAAAAGAAATTAGGAATCCCCGATTATTATGTTTCCGATATCGCCGATACCGACGAGCGTGCCCGTTACGATATAGACGAGGGTTGGGTACTTATCATCCTGCGTATCCCCTACGTTAAGGAGATGAAAAGCCGTACCCCCTACACCACTATCCCCCTGGGTATCATCATGAAGGGCGATGTGCTGATTACGGTGTGCAACTTCGAAACTAATATGATGATAGACTTCGTGAGCTATCAACAGAAGCGCGGTTTGGGATTCACCGACTCGGTGGATATGATATTCCGCCTCTTCCTGTGCAGCGCGGTTTGGTATCTGAAGCGCCTGAAGCAGATTAGCTTGCTCATAGACAAGGCCAAGAGGAACCTTGACCACAACATCAATAACACAGACATTATATCACTGAGCCGCCTTCAGGACAGTTTGACCTACTTTGTAACTTCTATCAGAGGCAACGAGAACCTGCTGTCAAAGCTGAAGTTCAAACTACCCGTTGACGAGTTGGATGCCGATATGATCGAGGACGTCAACATCGAGATGAGTCAGGCCCGCGAGACCTGTAACATCTACACCAACATCCTGGACTCTACGATGGACACATACGCCAGTATTATTAACAATAATGTAAGTAGCGTCATGAAGGTGCTCACGAGTATCAGCATTATCCTGATGTTCCCCACGTTGATAGCCAGCTTGTTCGGTATGAACCTTATCAACGGTATGGAACACGCTTGGTGGGGATTCCCCTTTGCTGTAATACTCTCTATTGGCGTTACAGTACTATTCTGGTGGTATTTTAAACGGAAAACGTGGATTTAATTCACTTTTTCTCAAAAAAAAGCTTTTTTTATTAGGTTATAAGGGATATTTTACCTTATTTTGTGTTTTGCAACTCCGAAGAATCGGGGTAGATAATACTAAAAACTTTAAATGATGGACTCTTTAGAGACTAATGTAACTACTGCCACAGAGCAGTCTTCTGAGATCACAGAGATGAATGCAGCACCTGCAGAACCCGCAACACCTGCTGCACCTGTTTACACCACCAAAGAGGAGGTTGTTAATCGCGTAAAGGAAATCGCCCAGAGCGAGGAACTGGCAGAGAAGCAAGAACTTGACTTGCTGAAACAACTCTTCTACAAGTTTCACAACAACGACATACAAGAGGCACGCAATGCCTTTATAGAAGGCGGTGGCGAACCCGAGAAGTTCGAACCGCAGATAGATCCTCTGGAACCCGAGTTCCGCGCATCCATGCAGTTGATTCGCGACCGCAGAGCTGCCGCACAAGAGGAACTGGAACGCCAGAAGGCAGAAAACCTGAAGAGAAAACTGGAGATTCTGGACCGCATACAACAATTGGCCTCCACACCAGAGGAAGCAAACAGCGCCTTTGACGAGTTCAAGGCTCTGCAGGCCGAATGGAAAGAGATTAAGCAGGTGCCTGCTGAGCGTGCCACAGAATTGTGGAAGAACTACCAGCTATACGTTGAGCAGTTCTATGATTTGCTGAAGTTAGGACACGAGTTGCGCGACTACGACTTCCGCAAGAACCTGGAGACCAAGACACGTCTGTGCGAAGAAGCTGAGGCACTGATAGAGGCTCCCGAGGTGGTAGCAGCCTACAACCAGATGCTGATACTGAATCAGGAATGGAAAGAGACAGGTCCCGTTGCCCGTGAACTCCGCGAGGAGATTTGGAACCGCTTCAAGACTGCCACCACAGCAATATACAAGCGTCATCAGGACTTCTTCGAGGCTCGCAAGGCCAAGGAGGAGGAGAACCTAAACCAGAAGACCGCCTTGTGCGAACAGATAGAGGCTATCTCAACAGATGATTTGAAGACCTCTTCCGACTGGGACGAGATGACCAAGAAGATTATTGAGATGCAGGCTACTTGGAAGACCATCGGCTTTGCACCCCAAAAGATGAATACAGCTATCTTCGAGCGCTTCCGCAAGGGATGCGACGCATTCTTCGAGAAGAAGGCTCAGTTCTTCCAGGCCCTCAAGGAAAGCCTGAACGAGAATCTGGCCAAGAAGAAGGAGCTGGTTGAGAAGGCAGAATCCCTGAAGGACAGCACAGAATGGCGCAGCACTGGCGATATCCTTATCAGATTGCAGAAGCAGTGGAAGGAGATCGGCAATGTGCCCCACAAGTATTCAGAGGAACTCTGGAAGCGCTTCGTTGGCGCTTGCGACCAGTTCTTCGAGGCTCGTCAGCAGGCAACAGCAGGTGTCCGCGATGAGCAGAATGCCAATAAGGAGGAGAAGCAGAACATCATAGAGCGCCTGAAGGAACTGGCGGCCAAGGAAGGCGAGGAAATTATTCAGGAGGTGAAAGAACTGCAGAAGAAGTGGAACGAAGTTGGACACGTTCCCTTCCGCGACAAGGACCGCCTCTATAAGGAATATCGCGAGGTTTGCGATAAGATCTACGGTGCCCTGAGCGCTTCTCACGCTAAGCGTCACTTGAATAACTTCCGCAACAACCTGGCTCAGAAGATCGAGAAGGAAGGCGGTAGCCTCAGCAATGAGCGCCAGCGCATGATGCGTGCCTATGAGCGTATGCGCGACGAGCTGAATACCTACGAGAACAACCTGGGCTTCCTCAGCAGCAACAGCAAGAAGGGCAACTCACTGGTTGATAGCATGAAGAAGAAGGTTGAGAAGCTACGCGACGAACTCTCTCTGCTGGCTCAGAAAATCAAGGCTGTTGACGAGCAGATAGCCAACGAAGGAAAGTAAAATATATTATATTATATGTAAAAATAAAGCCCTCATTCCTGAGGGCTTTATTTTTACAATTACTTGCAAGCAGGGCACCAGGGCTTGAGCTGCTGGAAGAAGTCGTTACCCTTGTCATCTACCAAGATGAAAGCGGGGAAGTCTTCTACGTCAATCTTCCAGATAGCCTCCATACCCAACTCGGGATACTCAACGCATTCGATGCTCTTGATGCTGCTCTGGCTCAATACGGCAGCAACACCACCGATAGTACCCAGATAGAAGCCACCATGCTTCTTGCAGGCATCTGTTACCTGCTGTGTACGGTTGCCCTTGGCAATCATAACCAAAGAAGCACCATTAGCCTGGAACTCATCTACATAGGGGTCCATACGGTTGGCTGTTGTGGGACCCATAGAACCGCAGGGATAACCCTCTGGAGTCTTAGCAGGACCTGCATACAGCACAGGATAATCCTTGAAGTACTGAGGCATACCCTCGCCGGCATCCAGACGAGCCTTCAATTTGGCATGAGCAATATCACGAGCCACTATGATGGTACCCTTCAGGTTCACACGGGTACTAACGGGATACTTCGTCAACTCAGCACGAACAGCATCTATACCCTTGTTCAGGTCAATCTCGATACCCTTAGGACCTTCACCTGGGTTACGCAGTTCCTCAGGAATGAGCTCTGTGGGGTTGCTGTCCATCTTCTCGATCCAGATACCATCCTCATTGATCTTGGCCTTGATATTACGGTCTGCAGAGCAGCTGACACCCATACCAACGGGTAGAGAAGCGCCATGGCGAGGCAGACGGATCACACGAATGTCGTGTGCCAGATACTTACCACCGAACTGAGCACCCAGACCAATCTTCTGAGCCTCCTTCAGCAATTTCTCCTCCAGGTCGATATCGCGGAAGGCACGACCTGTCTCGTCGCCTGTGGTAGGCAGACTGTCGTAATACTTGATAGAACCCAGCTTCACAGTCAGCAGGTTCTTCTCGGCACTGGTACCACCAATAACGAAGCAGATGTGATAAGGAGGACAAGCAGCTGTTCCCAGATGCTTCATCTCCTCAACCAACCAAGGCAGCAAGGTCTTCTCGTTCTGAATCAGCGCCTTCGTCATGGGATAGAAGTAAGTCTTGTTGGCAGAGCCACCACCCTTGGCAACGCAGATGAAACGGTATTCGGCACCCTCTACAGCCTCGATGTCTATCTGAGCCGGCAGGTTGCACTTGGTGTTCACCTCGTCGTACATATTCAGGGGTGCATTCTGAGAATAGCGCAGATTGTCCTGTGTGAAGGTATTGAAGACACCACGTGAGAGTGCTTCCTCATCCTCGAAGCCAGTCCATACCTGCTGGCCCTTCTCGCCATGTATGATGGCAGTACCTGTATCCTGGCAGAAAGGCAGCACGCCCTTGGCAGCTACATCAGCATTACGCAGGAACTGCAAAGCTACATACTTGTCGTTCTCGCTTGCCTCGGGATCGTTCAGCACCTTGGCAACCTGCAGGTTGTGCTCGCGACGAAGCATGAACTCCACATCGTGGAAGCACTGCTGTGCCAGCAGGGTCAACGCCTCCTTGCTTACCTTCAGAATCTTGTGACCTTCAAACTCGCTTACACTTACCCCCTCCTTTGTCAGGAGGCGGTATTCGGTTTTGTCCTCGCCCATCTGGAACATTGGGGCATACTTGAATTCAGCCATATCGGAGACCCTCTCCCTAACCCTCTCCCGTAAGGGCGAGGGAACTGCTTCGCAGGGTCTTGGGCAGTTTATATAATTATTCCTTATTTGTTTCTGAGTTCTCCTCCTCGTAATGATGGAAGAGGAAGTCATTGTAGGGGTACTTCTGCACGTGCAGTTCCCTTACCTTATTGTATAATACCTGCTTCATAGTCTCCAGATTGGTCTTCTCCTGGGCAGAGATGAAGAGACAGTCACCATTCAGACGCGACATCCAGGTATGGGTCAGTTCATCCAGCGACACATTCCTGGCTGTAGCAGGAGTCAGATCGTCAGCATCTTTCTCTTCCCAGGTATAAGCATCTATCTTGTTGAAGATAACCATAGAGGGTTTGTCGGCACAACCCAAATCCGAGAGTGTCTTCTCTACCACCTTGATCTGGTCTTCGAAATCAGGATGCGAGATATCTACCACATGCAGAAGCAGGTCGGCCTCGCGTACCTCGTCCAACGTACTCTTGAAGGAATCAACTAAATCTGTGGGTAGCTTGCGAATGAATCCTACAGTATCTGAAAGCAGGAAGGGCAGGTTGTCCACAATTACCTTGCGTACTGTGGTGTCCAGCGTAGCAAAGAGCTTGTTCTCTGCAAAGACCTCGCTCTTAGAGAGCAGGTTCATCAGGGTACTCTTTCCCACATTGGTATAACCCACCAATGCCACACGAATCATACGACCACGATTACCACGCTGAGTAGTCTTCTGGCGATCGATATCAGCCAGACGTTGCTTCAACAGGCTCATACGGTTCAGGATGATACGGCGGTCCATCTCCAACTGCGTTTCACCAGGTCCACGCAGACCTACGGAGCCCTTTCCGCCTCCACTACCTGAGCCACCACCCTGTCGTTCGAGGTGCGTCCACAAACGTTGCAAGCGGGGCAACATATAACGATACTGTGCCAACTCGACCTGCGTCTTGGCATTAGCCGTCTGGGCTCGCATGGCGAAGATATCCAGAATAAGGCTGGTACGGTCCAGCACCTTCACCTTCAGCTCGTTCTCTATGTTGCGCAGCTGCTTGGCACTCAGTTCGTCATCAAAGATTACCATATCCACCTCGCGCTCGGCATCCTCCTCTGCCACTATATAGACCCTAATCTCCTGCAACTTACCTATACCCAGATAGGTAACGCTGCTGGGGCCGTTCATTCGTTGTGTAAAACGCTTTATAGTTTCTGCCCCTGCCGTCTCGGCCAGGAACTCCAGTTCGTCGAGATACTCCTTTGTCTTGCGTTCGTTCTGATTGGGAGTAATAAGACCCACCAGGATGGCCCTCTCAGGACGCGTCTCCACTACGTTGTGAAACTTCACGTCCGTCATTCCATCCTCGAAAGGCAGTGACGAACGACTGGAATTATAATGTTTACTTCTGCTTGTCTTCAATATTAAGGTAGTTTACTGTCTTTATCAAGTTGAAAATTGAAAGTTGAAAATTATATTTAGTTTACTGTTTAGATAGTCCTTAATACTCCGCCAACGGCGGAACTATCAACTATTTCAACTGACTCTAAACTCTCAACTCTAAACTCTAAACTTTATTTAACCTGTACCACCAGATATCTGCCTGTGCTCCAGAACTTAACAGGGTCTGAGATATGCAACTCATACATACCCTTGCTGTCCTTAACCATCTGATAGCTACCAGAGGGGTGGTTAGAGAGGATATTTGCACTCTTGCTGTAGAACTTAATCACCTTGTCGTAACGAATGTCTATCTGGGTGAAGTAGTCCTTATTGAAGTTGCCATCACGCAGCACATCGCCGCTCTGCAGAATCTTCTGCTCCTTCAGTTCAGACTTTGTACCGAACACGAACCAAGCAGCATTCAGTTGCTTCTCCTGGCTGGCAACGGTAGCAGCCTTGTTCTTGTTGTCCTCTGTCAGGGTGTTCACGTTCTCGTTCAAAGCACCAATCTGCTCACCCTGTGCAGCCAGCTGAGCATCCTTCTCGGCCAAAGCAGCTTCCAGTTCCTGAATACGCTTGCCCTGTGTCTCTATCTGAGTCTGCAAGTTCTCTATTGTCTTCTTCAGTTTCTCGGCATTGAAGCTGCTGGTACGCAGTTTCTCCTTCAGCTGAGCAATCATATCGCGGTTCTGCTGCATAGCCTCGCGAATGAACTGCATATTCTCGCGTATCACCTCCTTGCTGCTGGCACTCTCTGGCGTAGCATCTGCAATGGTAACACGTCCCTCTGCCTCGTTTATGCGTCTGATACCCTCCTGTACCTCGTCGAAGGTACCCATGATATCATTCAACTCAATATCCTTCTCATTGATAATTCTCTGCAACGAGTCACGTTCCTGCTCTAAGGCAGACTCACCAACCTGCTTGCTCTGGCCACAAGAAGCCAGCAACAAAGTTAATACTGCAACAAATCCAAAATTTTTCATATTCTTTTTGTTTTAGAAGTTATCGTTTTTTCTCAAGCCAATCTCGCTATTACGTCAATCAGTGCGGCCACCTAAAATAATTACGAATTCGCCTCTGGGCTCATTGGCCTTGAAGTGTGCCAGCACCTCTTCTACTGTTCCTCTGACACTCTCCTCGTGAATCTTACTAATCTCGCGACACACACTTACGGGGCGGTCTGCTCCGAACACCTCCTGAAACTGCTCCAGCGTTTTGACAATACGATGGGGAGACTCGTAGAAGATGATGGTACGCGTCTCATCCTGCAAAGCCTTCAAGCGCGTCTGGCGCCCCTTCTTCTGAGGCAGGAAACCCTCGAAACAGAACTTGTCGCAGGGCAAGCCGCTGCTTACCAATGCAGGCACAAAAGCCGTTGCACCAGGCAAGGTAATCACCTCGATGCCAGCACGGATAGCCTCTCGAGCCACCAAGAAACCAGGGTCGCTGATACCCGGAGTACCGGCATCGCTGACCACAGCCACCGTCTCGCCACCTTTCAGACGCTCTACCACACGGTCCACCGTCTGGTGCTCATTGAACTTATGATACGAGAGCATAGGCTTCTTAATCTCGAAATGCTTCAGCAATATACCGCTGGTACGCGTATCCTCGGCCAGAATCAAATCAGCCTCCTTCAGCACCGTCAAGGCTCTGAAAGTGATATCCTCAAGATTTCCTACTGGGGTAGGTACCAAGTATAATATTCCCATATTGTGACGCTTCTATTTTAGGCAGCAAATGTATACATAAAAAACGGTTTAGCGGACAATTAGACAGAATTATTTTGATTATTTCAGTATTTTTAAGCCCCTTTATGGGGCTAATTCAGATAGAAAGTGTATTTTTGCCAATAAATCAAAACATCAAAAAAATGAAAGATGTTGGCTCTCATAACGGAGAAATGATGAGGCAAGGCCGTGTAGAAGTCATCTGTGGTTCTATGTTCTCAGGCAAAACGGAGGAGTTGATACGTCGCCTGAAACGTGCCCAGTTTGCCCATCAGCGTGTAGAGATTTTCAAACCCAGTATAGATGTGCGCTATAGCGAGGAGGAAGTAGTCAGTCATCAGGGCAACAGCATCATGTCAACCCCTGTGGACACCTCGACCAGCATCCTGCTTCTGGCACAGGATACGAATGTTGTAGGGATAGACGAGGCACAGTTCTTCGACGAACATATTGTGGAAGTGTGCAACGAACTGGCCTCACGTGGCATTCGCGTTATTGTGGCAGGGTTGGATCTGGACTTCAAAGCGCAGCCCTTCGGTCCTATGCCCCAGCTCTGTGCCATAGCAGACGAAGTGACAAAGGTTCATGCCATCTGTGTCCGCTGTGGTTCCCTTGCCTATGTAAGCCACCGTATTGTTGCAGGCGACAAGCAGGTCATGCTGGGCGAAAAGGACGAGTACGAACCTCTGTGCAGGGAATGCTATAATTCAATTCATAATTCATAATTCACAATTCATAATTAAGAGAGAAGAATTAAGAAAGAAAAATTGATACCAATCCGCAATTATGGGATTAGGAATTAGGGATTAGAAACTAGAGATTAGGGATGATGATAGACGAAAATTAATTCTTCTTTATTCTCTCTTAATTCTTAATTTAAAATGGAAACCAACTAAAAGAATGTTTGAACAAAAGATAACTTTCGACCGCTTCATCCGAAGCATCACAATCATCAGCCTCTGCGCTGGTGCCGTATGGCTGCTAAACACCCTTTCCAGTGTTTTGCTACCTTTCTTTATTGCTTGGCTTTTGGCCTATTTGATTTATCCGTTGGTACGTTTCCTGCAATACAAGGTACATTTGCACAGTCGCATTCTCAGCATAGCCGTGGCATTGCTAATTGTGATAGCCGTTATAAGTGGTTTTCTAGCCCTGATAGTTCCTCCCATTATCAATGAAACGGTGCACATTTCCGACTTGGTTACACTTTACTTCAACGATGTAATGACCCAGACCAATATGGCGGCATACATCCAGAATATCATTGATCGTATCAGCAATGAAAATACACTGGTTAGTCTTATGCAGCAAAGTTCTTTTGTTGATACTGTCAAGACGGTTATGTTGCAGACCTGGAATTTAGTGTCCGGAACCGTGAATGTCGCGCTGAGTGTATTAGGCGTTTTTGTGGTATTACTCTATACGTTCTTTATACTGATTGATTACGAAAACATCTGCCAGGGTTGGGTGAACCTCATCCCCGTCAGCAAGCGTCAGTTTGCCTCGATGGTCGTACAGGACGTGCAGAATGGTATGAACTCCTACTTCCGTGGCCAGTCACTCATAGCACTCATAGTAGGAATACTTTTCAGTATCGGATTCCTTATCATAGACTTCCCCATGGCCATAGGTCTAGGCCTATTCATAGGATTCCTTAACCTGGTCCCCTACATGCAGCTCTTTGGCTTCATCCCCACCATACTGTTGGCCATCCTCAAGTCAGCCGAGACAGGCGAAAGCTTCTGGGTAATCCTGCTCTGCGCACTGGCCGTCTTTGCCGTTGTACAGCTCATTCAGGATATGTACTTAACGCCTCGCATCATGGGACACGTAATGGGACTGAACCCTGCCGTCATCCTACTCAGCCTCTCCGTATGGGGCAGTCTTATGGGCATCATCGGTTTCATTATAGCTTTGCCACTAACCACCCTACTCCTCTCCTATTACCGTCGATTTGTGCTGAAAGAAGTCGAACAAGAGGAAGAAACGGAGTTAGAAGAACAAAAAAGTGAGGAATAATAAAAATTTTGAATTTTGAATTTTGAATTTTGAATTAAAAGATATACCTTTGCACCCGCAACTGCAGAAATGCGTTGTCTTTAGGTCGGTCCGCTAGCTCAGTTGGTAGAGCACAACACTTTTAATGTTGGGGTCTTGGGTTCGAACCCCAAGCGGGCTACCAGAAAATAAGCCAGACAAAAGAAAGTTTACTTTCAGTTGTTTGGCTTTTTTGTGGTGTTAAGCTTCCCGTGGAAGGTTAAGGGGTCGAGTACTCAACCCCAAGCGGGCTACAGCGGATTCTTTGTCTTTATACCATCCTTCTTCATTATCTTCAGGAGGCTCTTGGCCCAAATCTTGGCCAGATGCTGGGCTCCATCCACATTTGGATGCAGATAGAAATCGCCTGAGTTTCCGGCTTCCCTGGTGAAAAGAGCCTTATTGTCCTCGAAGTACTCCCACACGCCACGATTACCGGCATAAACTTGTTTGTACTCGCCTATAATGGTATCCAAGACGGGATAGTAGCTGCGCAAGCGATCCAAGCCCTCCTGCAGGTACTTTGCGCCATTATGAGTGTTGGGACTATACCAAATGGGATAGTTCAACAGAATCTTACAATCAGGCACTGCTGCTATTAGAGAATCTATGATAGTGCGGATGTTCTTGCCGTATGTATCCGTACTGACGGGAGCACCCTCCGTTGTGGTGCAGGCACTATCATTGGTTCCCAGCATAATAGAGATGTATATCTTACCTCCGTTCTGCGTCTTGAACGCCTTGGCATTGTTGACGATACGGGCAAAGTCATTTCTTCCAGGCAGATAGCCCCAAGTGGTGATACCCGAGTGACCGCCATTAAACACATTAGTGGTAACACCCGTTGCCTGCTCTATTAGTTGGCGGCACACAATGGGCGGAGCCTGATGAGAAGCATTGCTCAAGGTAGCACCTGCTGTGATGCTATTTCCGATAAAAAGCAGATTGATGTTCTCCTGATGTTTCCGAGCTGCCACTGGCAAGCACAGAAACATCAGGACAATGTATATGAATAGACTCGCTTTCTTCATAACTTCTTACTGCTTAATCACTCCACTTCATTACAATAAACCAGTCCCATTCTGTCGTAGAGTTTCTTCAACTGGGGCAGACGAGTCTTGAAGTTCTCGAAATCCTTCTGCTCGGGATTACACCATTGCACCTCGCTCATAGCACCCAGACGGGGCAGCAACTGATAAAGGGCATGCTCGGGATAAGCCACCTGCTCGGTCCACAGATTGCCCTGATAACCCAGAATACAATCACTCTGTTCCTTCGTCAATTCCTCAGGAACAAGGGGCTCGAAAGAGTATATCTTACTGCAAGAAACAATATAGCTGTCCGTTGTACGGGGCTGCTTGCCATAATCTTTCAACTGAGGATGATCCAAATAGGCATACACATTGGGACTCATAATAACCCTATGGTTCTGCTTAGCTGCTGCAATACCGCCCTTGGTGCCGCGCCAAGACATTACAATGGCGTCCTCAGTTAAACCGCCAGCAAGAATCTCGTCCCAACCAATCAGACTACGACCACGTGAAGCCAGGAACTGCTCTATCTCATGGTTGATGTACGATTGGAGCTTATTCTCGGCACTGCGGCCATCCTGACTACCTCTGCCATCGCCGCCTTCAACCTGAACATTCTCGGCAGTCAAGCCCAACTCCTTAATCTTAGCCTGACACTTGGGACACTTCTGCCAACGCTCCTTGGGACATTCGTCACCACCAATATGAATGTAAGGAGAGGGGAACACATCACACAGCTCGCCAAAGACAGTTTTCAGGAACTCAAGCGTCTGAGGGTTACCACCACAAAGCACTTCGCGCATCACGCCCCAATGGGGAGCAACGGGATAAGGACCACCGGTACAACCCAGGTTAGGGAATACGTGCAAAGCACTCTGCATGTGACCAGGCATATCAATCTCTGGAACAACGTTGATATAACGTTCTGCTGCATACTTTACAATATCACGACACTCATCCTGTGTATAGTAACCACCATAAGGGATGTTATCATAGATGCGCATACGACTAGGACCAATAACAGTCTTCTCGCGTACACTACCCTTCTTGGCCAAGTCAGGCAATGCCTTTACCTCGAAGCGCCAACCCTGGTCCTCGGTCAGATGCCAATGAAACTGGTTGCAACCATGCAGAGCCATAGCATCGAGGAATTGCTTGATGAACTCAACGCTAAAGAAATGACGTCCACAATCCAACAAAACGCCACGATAAGAGAAGCGAGGCTGGTCGGAAATCTGTACAAAGGGGAGTTCTACACTTTGGCCTTTGATGATAGGCAGGCTCTTGCGCAAAGTCTGTGCGGCACGGAAAAGGCCTGCAGGCTCGTAGGCGCTCAGCAAGATGCCTTTAGCACCGACATTAAATGTATAGGCTTCTTTCTGCTGTTCAGTCAACGGAGTCACTTTGCCCTTACCCTTTGTCCCTTTCTTACTCTTGGCAGGAGCGCTGATGGCCAATCTTATCTGGGCATTCTTATCCTCGGGAGTCAACTGCAACTGGATGCCTGTAGCCTCCTTCACCCACTGCTGCAGGAATTCTGCCGTGCGAGCGATTTCTGTATTGCTGCTGTCGTAGGCTATACCCATGCCGCCCTTCAAGGTGAACTGCCGAGCGGTATCCACCTTAACCTCCTTGGGCAATGGAATGATGTTATAGTTGGCCTTCTGAGCCGATGCTGCTAGGGCCGCGATACACATAAAAACAAATAATCCAAGTCTTTTCATAATGTGATAAAGGTTATAAAAAATGATGATTTTTACGTTATTTGGCAGCAAAAGTACGAAAATAATTTATAACTACCGTAACTTTATACCTCGAAAAAACAAATCACACATTAAATCAATTCTATTACGGTCAACGAAGAAGTAAAGAAAAGCCTGTGCATACCACCGTTTTGACCATTTACAAGGAGGGCTTGCCCCGCTGAGGCAAGCCCTCCTTTTTTCTATTTTATGGCAACCTTCTTGCCGCCAACGATATTGACACCGCGTTGAGTCTTTGAAAGACTTTGCCCATACATGTTATAAATGGTTGTATCGCCCGGGTTAGGGCCGGAAACAGAAGGGCTATCCATACCCACAATATTCTCGTCAATTACCATCCTTACCGTATTGGTACTCTGCGCGAGGTTCTCCAACTCGCCCTCGGTATCCATAGGAACATAAATCTCCAGACTGGACTTCAGCATCTTGTTATTGCAGTGGGCCTGTATCTCCTCGGGAGTCATGGCAGAACGCCAGAACAGAAGTTCAGACACATCACGTGTAGAACCGCCCAGCACAACCTCCTGCACCTCACCCAGACGTTCGTTAAGGACTCCAGCGCTTACCCTATCCAGATAAAGCAGGGTACGCTTCTGGGCATAGTAGCTGGTAAGAGTGATATTGTGCCAGTTGGTATCAGTAATGGCCTTGGTGCTGGTAAGGGTTCCACCCGCCGGGGTTGTAAGTTGGACATAACCCTCGGGAGTAATGTTCACCACTACATCTCCAACAGAACAACGTACACGCAGCACCTGCCCCTGCCCCGCCTTTACACGGGCAGTAACAGTGAAGGGATGAGTTGTACCCTCGGGGTTAAAGTGAATGGTCTTCTCCTCTGTCAACTTCATGCTCTTGGTAGTAATACGTTTAGGCATAGCCTTCCCTGCCTTTAGCGCATCAAAGAGAGAAGGAACCATAGAGCAGAAGAATTCGTAATGACCTTCGGTATTCTGATGGTAGGTATCTGATACATAGCCGTCAGCCCATGTACCGTCGCCTTTGTCGATGGAGCCAAGGCAATTGAACGAAGGAACGTCCCACTCGTGAATAAGCAGATTCAAATCCTTTACATATTTATAATCACTGGCATTATAGTCACCACGTGTATAATTATTCATTACCACGGGAATCTTACCATCGGCACGTACCATTCTAATAAGCCTCAGCATATTATCTCTCCACTGTGTAAAGATAGCATTCTGGTCGCTGGCTCCGTGAATACCCTCGTTGCCAAGGGAAAGACCGAAGATGACGTATCGACCAAAGTCGCGAATCAAATCATCATACCTGTTCAACAAATTGTTGGTGGTATTACCGCCAATGGAAACATTAGAGGTGTAGAAACGTGTGTCTGACAGGCCTTTCTGGTAACGCTGAATCAGATGCTGACCATACAGATAGCGGTAACCTTTGTAATCCGTAGCGCCCTGACCATTGGCCACACTGGAGCCAAAGACTGAGATACGGTTCTCGTCGATAGGAGCTGAGATGTTGTAAACGTTGTTGTCCAAATCTACCGTAATGGTATAGGTGCCTGCATTCTGGTAGATATCCTCCACATCCTGTCCGTTTGACGCCATGCCTAAAACGTAGCGGGAAGAGGCATTCTTGAGACGCTTGATAGACATGCCATCTGAATTGTTCAGGGCAAAGTACATCGTCTTGTCCACCCACTGCTGCGAAGAGGTCTCCTTCAGCGTCACCTCTGACTCCCATACTCCGTTTGCCTTGTATGCTATCTGGGGATTGCCTGAGCCATTGCCCATATTACCACGGATATGCATGGTTACGGGCAACACCTCAACCGACTGGTTGTTGGCATCAACAGTAATGCGGGCCACACAGTCTTTCTCGGCGGTTCCATCAAGGGTGACATCGCCATCGGCCGTCTTGCCCGTAAGAATAAAAGAGCCCTTATTCAGTCTGGCGTATGCCTGATAGCAATTCGAGCCCACAGACTTAAACTTAACATCCTCGGCATTGCCTGACAAGGTAAGTTCTGTAAACACCCAGGGATCTTCTGGACGCACGCCACCCGTAAACTCCTCAATCTTCATGGCACTGATATGCGCCATGCCTGTTACACGCTGGAAGTTAATTACGATCTCACCCTTGCTGCTTGGATAGATGTAGTCTGTAACAAGGACATTACGCACATTGCCATTGTTACCCTCACCGCCTACATTATTACCAGACGTCACCTGACCGCCACTCCATGTACGTTGTCCCTCTATATTGTACTGGGTAATGCGATTGTCTGTATGGTTGCGGGAACCATAGATATATAATTTGTAACAATTATCTATATTCAGATTGGTAAATTTGAAGGGGCGACAGTCTCCGTTATCGATGAACATATAGTCCTCCGTAGCCGTCTGTATAGCCAAATCTCCCAGAAGTGCTTCGTCCGGAGCATTGTTACCACCTGCATTGATACCGTTGGTATATTGGCTGCAGGTAGTAACCAAACGGTATTTCGATGATGTGCTACCAGCCGCATTCTTCAACATAACAGTCTTAGATGGGATAGTATTGCTGGAACTACTACCCGACGAGAGATTTGTCCAGGAATTGCCGTTCTTATCCTTGCCCGAAGTCTGACGCCCGCGTGACGTATTGCTGGTCTCGCCAAAATCAATATAGAACCTCTGCGTCAGTTTCAACTCCTGATGAGGACGTGTCAAGCCACCCAGCTCGACCATCTTCATACAGTTCAGGTACACCATGGCTCCCTTTGTCTTCTTGCAGATAGTAAGGTCTATATTACCTATGCTGTCGGGGAATACTGGCTCTGATGACAGAATCTTATTGTTATTGCCGTTGTAGCCCCCGTCGCCTATCTGGGTACCACCCATCTGCATCTCTCCTGTCCATACGTTCTCACCGCTAAAGGTGAAGTAGGCCGAGCGATCATCTGTAGAGGTACGGCTTCCGAAGCTATAGAACTGGTATGCTTTTTCTGGATTCAGACCGGTAAAATGCAGCACGCCATAGTCCTGAGAGCCCTCCATGAAGATATAATCCTGCGTAGCCGACTGTATAGCCAAGTCACCCAGAAGTTCTTTCTTTGGTGACTGCAAGCCGCCATTGCTATATCCGTTGGTAGAGAAAGTAGTTCCCAACTGCAGTACAATGTCAGATGCTGCTCCGTCAGCACCGATAAGGGTTGTCTGCGTCAGAGCATAAGCCTTATCAGGTGCACTGGTTCCCTTTCCGTGAAGGTTATTCCATTTGTTACCGTTAGTGTCGGTGTTGGTCAGATACCCTTGGTTAGCAACATTGTACTGACCGAAATCAATGTAAAAAACACGTTCTTCTGTTTGCGCCAAGGCAAAGCCGGCGATTAGGAAGAGCAAAACTGACAACATTGTCGTTCTCTTTGTCATAGTGAATAGTGGCTTAAAATTGTTTTTTTTTGAATTTGTAGTTTTATCTTTTGTGTTTATAATCCCCCCCCCATAAAGGAAGATGGAGATGTTCCTCAATACTTAAACGAGCTTCCTCCCGCAAACTCACGCAACAGAGAGGTTGGTGGAACTTGATCGTCGGGAATGCCACGGAAATAATGCAGGAATTTACGCAGGCGGGTTGCCTCGGCATACTCAACAGCCCGTTCAGGAACCTGCTCCAAGATAGGTAGCACCCTATCACGTATAACACCTAACTCATAAAGAAGGGCACTGTTGAAGGTGGCATCCGCCAACTCCTGATAGGGGAAAATCCACTTCTCTTCGCCAGCCTTAACACTGGGACAACGCCGAATAGTCTCAACCGCCGAATAACCACGGTATCTGTAGTCGCGAAGGATTCGACGCACCAATCGGATATCCACAGTAGGAATATGGTTGTGGTCGTCCAACTGTATGGTAGTCAGAGCTGAAACATACATACGATATTTCTGTTCCTCAGGAATCTGCTGTGTAAGAATAGGATTCAAAGCATGGTTTCCTTCCAGGATGATAACATCCGTTGGGCCTATCTGAAGCTTACGTCCCTCGAATACACGTCGGCCAGACGGGAAATCATACCTAGGCAATTCTACCTCCTCGCCACGCAGAATGGCATTCATCTGCTCGTTGAAGAGTTTGGTATCGACAGCCCCAATACATTCAAAGTCGTATTCGCCATTTTCGTCCTTAGGGGTATCCACACGGTTTACAAAATAGTCATCCGTACTTAAGGTATAAGGGCGTAGTCCGCAGGCCATCATCAGAATTGCCAGACGCTTGGCCGTTGTAGTCTTACCACTACTGCTGGGACCAGCAATCAGTACAAGCCGGGCCTTCCGTAGCGCAATCTCATCAGCAATATCCGAGAGTTTCTTTGCCTGAAGCGCCTCGCTGACATTGATAAGATCCGTACCCCTTCCTGCCAAGATAGCCTTATTGAAGTCTCCAACCGTACGGACACGCAATATATCCTGCCACTGCTGATGTTCACGTATCACACCCAACATCTTCTTTTGCTCCACAAATGTCTCCAGTACCGAAGGGTCTTTCTCGCTGGGGATACGGAGGAGAAGGCCGTCATAGAACGGCATCAGACAGAAAAGATGCAACAAACCGGTATGCGTAAGCAGAGGGCCATAGAAATAATCTATGCTGCTATCTAATTTATAATAATATGTATAAAGGCTGTCCTGGCTCTCCAGAAGTTGAACCTTGCTGGTCATTCCACGGCTCTGGAACATTGCAATAGCATCCTCTACGGGGCACTGGATACGATGAATAGGCATATCACTCTCGATAATCTCCTGCATACGATTGCTGATACGCTCCACATCGTCAGGCTGAACAGCACGACCTATGCGCAACTCGCAATAATATCCCCTACTTACCGGAGCACCTATGATGAGCTGCCCTTGTGGGAAAAGATCCTCGACAGCCTTAGCCAACACAAAGAACAATGTTCTGGTATAGGTTCGCATGCCACTAGGACTGTGCAGACTCAGGAAGTTTACGTCCTTATTGTTGTAGAACCGGTAGTTCATACCTTGCACCTTGTTATTGACACAGGCACAAACCGGACCATAAGGCATATCGAAGGCAGCTGCCTCGAACACCTCTGAGAGTGTACTTCCGAACGGAACATTTATCATCTCGCCAGTGTTCTTGCAACGTATATGCACCAACCTGACTCTCTGTTCCTCGGCATCTCTGTATGCTGTGCTGGTATAATCCATGTATCTTGTCTGTTATTGTTGCTCCGAAGGATTTTCTATCTCTTTTCTAAGTTCCTGCATCCCCTGACTCGCCCCCATCTGGATATGGTGGAAACGGCGGTTCGCATTCCACTGAACAGGCTTAGGGTCAATCAGATAAATAGGGGATGTCGCAGGTACGTATTGTGTAAGTCCGGCTGCCGGATAAACATTCAGGCTGGTACCAATGATAATAAAGATGTCGGCTTGCATGCATTCCACTGCAGCACGCTCTATCTCAGGAACAGCCTCGCCGAACCATACGATAAAGGGGCGCAGCTGACTGCCATCCTCGGCACAGTCGCCCATCTTAACTATAAGGTGGTCCTTGTCTAGGGTACGGATACAACGCGGGTCGTTAGGATTACGGCTACTGGTAACCTTCATTAGTTCGCCATGCAGATGAATCACGTTGGTGCTGCCGGCACGCTCATGCAGGTCGTCCACATTCTGCGTAACCACCGTCACATCATACTTTTTCTCCAGTTCGGCCACTAAACGGTGTCCCTGACAAGGTTCCTTCTGCAGAATCTGTACGCGCAGATTATTATAGAAATCCGTTACCAACTGCGGATTACGCATCCACCCCTCAGGGGTAGCCACATCTTCCACATTATACTGGTCCCATAATCCACCACTGTCGCGAAACGTGCTGACACCGCTCTCAGCACTCATACCAGCCCCTGTTAACACAACAACTTTCATAAAACCTTGTCTCTTTGTATAATAATAATGTGCAAAAATAATAAAAAAAATGTAACTATTGCCTTTCAGATAAATAAAATGTATTAATTTTGCGCCGCATAATAGTAAATGATTCTAATAATGAACAAAATTAGCTACGCTTTGGGCCTTGGCATTGGCCAACAGCTCAAGAGTATGAACATTGAGGATTTCAGCATCGAAGATTTCGCAAAGAGCATCAGTGATGTGATGTCTGGCAAGGAGACGACCATCAGTAGTAGAGACGCCCAGGCCCTGCTGAACGAGTATTTCCAGAAAAAAGAGAAAGAACAGGCACAGAACGCCATAGCCGAAGGTAAGGTTTACCTCGAGCAAAACGCAAAACGCGATGGTGTAACACAGACTAAGAGCGGTCTGCAGTACGAAGTACTGACAGAAGGTACCGGCAAGAGCCCCAAGGCTACAGATACCGTACGCTGCCATTACGAGGGTCGTCTGTTGGACGGTACAGTCTTTGACAGCAGCTACAAGCGTGGTGAACCTGCCGATTTCGGACTGAATCAGGTAATCCCCGGTTGGACGGAAGGTGTTCAGCTGATGAAGGAAGGTGCCAAATTCCGTTTCCACATCCCCTACCTGTTGGCATACGGCGAACGTGGAGCTGGAGCACAGATTCCTCCCTACAGCACTCTTATCTTTGACGTAGAGCTGATTAAGGTACTTTAATCATTGAACATTGAACATTAAAAATTGAACATTAAAAATAATTACATAAAAAACATAAAACGATGAAAAAGATTTCTGTTATTGCAGCCGTTGCTCTGGCTGCCATCATGGCCTCTTGTGGTAATGGAACTCCCAAGGCCGATTTGAAAACCGATGTAGATACATTGAGCTACGCTTTCGGTATGTCTCAGACCCAGGGTCTGAAGGAGTATTTGGTACAGCGCGAGGGCGTTGACACCACATACATCAACGAGTTCGTCAAGGGTTTGAACGAAGGTGCAAACGCTGGTGACGACAAGAAGAAGACTGCTTACTATGCAGGTCTGCGTATCGGCCAGATGATTAGCCAGCAGTGGGTTAAGGGTATCAACTACGAGGTATTTGGCGAGGACAGCACTCAGACTATCAGCCTGAAGAACCTCTTGGCTGGTTTCGTTGCTGGAACATTGGAGAAAGGTGGTCTGATGTCTGTTGACGAGGCTACAGCTACTCGCGAGAATATGATGCAGACCATTAAGGCTAAGCAAATGGAGAAACTGTATGGCGAGAACAAGAAAGCATGTCAGGAATTCATGAAGAAAATTGCCAAGAAGGCCGGTATCAAGAGCCTGGGTGACGGTATCTACTACGAGGTTCTCACCGAGGGTAATGGCGAGATTCCCGTTGACACCAGCCGTGTAAAGGTTAACTATGAAGGTAGGCTTATCAACGATTCTATCTTTGATAGCAGCTACCAGCGCGGCGAGCCTACAACCTTCCGTTGCAACCAGGTTATCAAGGGTTGGAAGACAGCTCTTACTCACATGCCTGTTGGTTCAACATGGAAGGTTTACATTCCCCAGGAGCAGGCTTATGCTGGCGCTGAGGCTGGTAAGATTAAGCCCTTCTCTTGCCTGATCTTCAAGATTGAACTTATTGACATTGAGAAGTAAGTTGGTGAGTTAATGAGTTGATGAGTTGACGAGTTAATGAGTTGACGAGTTAATGAGTTGACGAGTTAATAGAAGAAGAAAAGAAAAACGATGAAGAAGATATTTCTTTTTTCTCTTTGCGCCCTTCTGGCTTTAGGCGCATCAGCTGCAAGCAAGAAGAAGTCAAACAAGAAGGCTAAAGCACCCGTCGAGGTGGTTGACACTGTATGTGTTGACACATTCAGCTATCTCCTCGGCAAAGCCAACACTCAGGGCCTGACAGATTATCTGGCACATCGCATGGGTATTGACGCAGCCTACATTTCTGATTTCGTAAAGGGCTTCCAGCAGACTGAACTTACAGAGGGCGACAAGAAAGAGAAAGCCCGTCTGGCTGGTATTGAGATCCGCTCTCAGGTTGAGAACCAGGTAATTGCTCAGGCAAACAAGCAGATTAACGATAGCGTGGACGTTCTGAACAAAGCCCTTTTCATTCAGGGCTTTCAGGATGGTATCACAAAGTCTAACATGACTATCAGCATGGATAGCGTGCAGAACGTCGTTAAAAAGCAGATGGATTACTACCACAATGCAAAGATGGAGAAGAAGTACGGACCCAACCGTATTGCAGGCGAGGAATTCCTGAAGAAGAACGCCAAGGCTGACAGCGTACAGACAACCGCCAGCGGTCTGCAGTACAAGATTATCACCAAGGGTACCGGCGAGATTCCCCAGGCAACCGACAAGGTGAAGGTGAACTACGAAGGACGCCTCGTTGACGGCACTGTCTTTGACAGCAGCTACAAGCGTGGCCAGCCCATCGACTTCTACGCAAACCAGGTCATCAAGGGATGGACAGAAGCACTTACCATGATGCCTGTTGGCAGCAAGTGGATGCTTTACATTCCACAGCAGTTGGCATACGGAAGCAGAGAGCAAGGAAAGATTCCTCCTTTCTCTACACTGATATTCACCGTCGAGTTGCTGGAGATTGTGAAATAAAACATCTTAAAATAAGCAAAAA
>ODAJ012190216.1_pt1 | contig 24002 bp, 21 predicted proteins | sample 1539241 | NCBI WGS metagenome assembly ODAJ01 (sample SAMN02144231, study PRJEB22623) | gut metagenome | biome: sheep rumen | host: Ovis aries | place: New Zealand
GACTTTGAGGCTTACCTGAAGGAACAGATAGCCAAAGTGAGCATTCCGAATCCTGACGAGCCGTTCCTTCGCGAACGTATGATGACGATGTATGCCAACCCTCTGCGCAACTATCTTGCCACTAAGAATTGAAAGTTAATTGAAGGTTCTATTGCTCAGCACATATGAAAAGGCAGGTGGAGCAGCTATAGCTGCCAGCCGATTGCTACAGGCTTTACGCCATAATGGTGTAGATGCAACCATGATGTGCCGCAAGAATATGAAACTGTGGAGCAAGCAGTCTTCATCAAGCGTTATGGAGCGCATGGTGATATGGGCTTTCAACGGTTTTTCTAAAAAGGAGCTTTGGGCAACTGACATAGCCCTGTTCGGACAGGATATCACCCACACCAAGGAGTATAAGGAGGCTGATGTGATACACCTGCACTGGGTGAACCAGGGGTTCCTGTCGCTTAGCAATATCAGGCAGTTTATCAAGGACGGCAAGATGGTGGTATGGACCATGCACGATGCCTGGAACACCATGGGTGCATACCACATAGCACGCCAAAGACGCGAAACACTCTTGGAACGCTGGACATGGATGCGCAAGAAAAAACTTTATTCTCTCAACAAGATACAATTTGTAACCTGTAGCCGCTGGCTAATGGATGAGGTGCAAAGCAGTCCGCTGACAGAACTATTACCAGTAAAAGCCATCCCCAACCCTATTGATACCGACATGTTTGCTCCTATGGAGAGCAAGACTCACGCTCGTCGCATACTCTTTGTGGCACAGGATGTGAACAACCCCATGAAGGGCATGAGCTATCTGGATGAAGCCGTAAAGATGCTGAAAGGCGACGAGAAGGTTGAGGTCATAGCATTAGGTCGTGACATACCTTATATAAATAATGAGGAGGAGATGGTAGAGCTATATAATAGTGTTGATGCCTTTGTATTGCCGTCCCTCTCTGAGAATCTGCCTAACACCATCATGGAGGCTATGGCGTGCGGAGTGCCTTGCGTAGCCTTCGACGTTGGTGGTATTCCTGAGATGATAGACCACAAGGAGAATGGTTTCCTGGCACGATTCCAGAATGTGGAAGACCTTGCCAACGGCATTCGCTATGTGCTCAGTCCTGAAAACAACGAGCGACTGGGCAAGGCGGCAAGAGCAAAAGTCATAGAATGTTACAGCGAAAAGATTGTGGCACAACAATATATCAAAGTGTATGAACAAATTTAAGAGATTCGTTTACACATCATTCCGACTTTTTTCCATAAGGAAAGAAGAGAGGCTGACAGTAGCACTGGCGCTATTGGCATTCTCCCTGCTTAATGCTGTTACGGTATGCAGGTACTGGGATGTGTTCAGCGTGCCAAGCGATAACTACCACCGACTCTTTGTAAGGCATTTCCATATTTCTGGCTTCGACCCTTTGACCTATCAGGTTATCTCTGAATGGTTTCCTGCCTACAACATCTATCGCCACCCTCTTCTGGCGTTCTTCATGTGGCCTTTCAGCTGTGTCAACAACTGGCTCATAACCACCACTGGCACCAATTTTGCTACCATTCTCGCCGCTGTGGCAGTAATACTTTGCGCCACCTACTCCGTGGTCTTTCTGTTCCGTATTTTCAGGAATGTCATCCAACTGAGCATCAGGCAATCCAACATCCTTTGCCTGCTCTATTTCTCTTTCTCCTACATAATGCTTGCCAGCATGGTGCCAGACCATTTTGTGATGTCTCAGTTTTGTCTGCTGCTCACCCTCTGGATTTCTGGTGAGAAACTGAAGAAGCGCTCTGCACTCAATATGTGGCAAACCATCGTGATATTCCTGTTTACTGCTGGTGTGTCACTCAATAACGGACTGAAAGTGTTTCTGGCTGCTTTGGTAACCCGTCGCCGCAGATTCTTCAAACCTCTCTACATCCTCTTTGCCGTCATTATTCCTGCCTGCATAATATGGAGTTTCGCTCGTTGGGAATACTCCACATGGGAGGCTCCGAAATATAGGGCTCGACAGGAACAGAAGGCTCGTGTTCAGCAACAGCGCACTGAGAATATCAGGAGACATGTCATCGACTCTCTGAAACAGGTGAATGGCAAGGACCCCGACTCCGTAAAGGCTGCTCAAGAGGTGAATCGTATCATCAGGCAACGTGCTATTGCCAAATATCGTCACGACCATAAGCAGATATGGAACAAGAACACTGGCAAGCCTTTTATGAAAGGTGAGTTTATGGGGTGGACTGACAAAACCACCTCGCGATGGGATGTGGGGGTGGAAAACCTCTTTGGCGAGAGTATCATGTTTCATGAGAACTACCTCCTTGGCGACGTTCTGCGTAACCGTCCTGTGATAGTGCACTACGTCAACTGGTTCAACTACGTCGTTGAGGGCTTGCTAATACTGTGTTTCCTACTTGGCTTGTGGGTTGGCAGGCATCATCTGTTTATGTGGACGGCAATGTCCATTTTCCTGATGGATATGACCCTACACATGGGACTGGGCTTCGGCATCAACGAGATTTACATCATGTCTCCCCACTATATGTTTGCCCTGCCTGTAGTCTTTGCCTATATGCTCAAGAATATCGCTCCACGATGGCACAGACCAGCCACCATCCTCACAGCTCTTATGGCTTGTTACATATTCATTTGGAATGTCATCATGCTTACTGAATACTTTTCATGATAAGATCATTCATATCCCGACATAAGGAGACTCTGCTCGTAACGCTTTTGGGACTGCTCATAATGGCTGCTCTCAACATCATGATGCTGCAATGGCAACCAGACCTGTTCACCAGCACCCGCTATGGTGCCTGGAGTCAGTTTTGGAATCATGGCGAATTCTCTGGTTTCGACACCTACACCTACATCGTGGTGTCATCCTTCCGACCTGTCTATGTCTTGTCTCGCCACCCCCTGCTTGCCATGATGATGTGGCCTATGTATGAGGTGAATGATATGCTGAGAAGCGAATTGCACATCAACTGTGCCATCTATGTGGTGGCTGTCTTGTGGACTCTGCTCGCCACCTGCTCATGGGTGCTTATGTATCGCATCGTGAGAAAGGTCATCCGCATGTCGTGGCGCGCCAGTCTGTTGCTCACCATCTTCTTCTTCTCCCTCTCTCATGTGATGATTATCACCTTCTTCCCTGATCACATGGGTGTCACCCTTCCTCTGATTCTGCTTGCCATATATCTTGCTGGCAGGGCTGTCAGAGGGCAGCGCACCATGCCTCTGTGGCAGTCTTTGCCCTTGGCATTCCTTGCTACTGGTGTCACCACTACCAACATTGTAAAGGTGGGACTGGCTGATTTCTTTACTCGCATCGGCAAACAGCCTTTCGCTCGTGTATGCCTGCATTTTCTCTTCTACCTCATCCCTCTCGCCCTACTCTATGGGGCTTATTCCTATCAGTTGGATACCACACAGAAGGCTGAACAGGAGTTAAAACAGAATATCATCGACAAGAAATCGGCTAAGAACGAGTCTTTTGCCAGAAAGCACAAGGCTGAGGAGGCTAAGATGGCTGAAATTCGTAAGCACCAGATTTTCGATAATCCTATAGTCACCAACACTGAATACCACATCGACCGCATACCCTCTTTGGTGGAGAATATCTTTGGCGAGGGACTACTGCTGCATGAAGACTACCCACTGAAGGATGCCAATCGTGAGGGGCATCGCCCTGTTCTTGTGAGGTATAACCACTGGTGGTACTATGCCGTAGAGGCTACCATCGTCTCGCTGTTCCTCCTCGGCTTGTGGTATGGCAGACATTCACGACTTATGTGGATAGCTCTCTCCATGTTCCTCTGTGATATGCTCCTGCATGTAGGACTCAATTTCGCCTCCTCCGATGTCTATATCATGACTGCCCACTGGGCTTTCATCCTACCCATATCCTATGCCTACCTGCTGAAGAAGGCACCCATACCTCTGCGTCTATCAGCCTTGGTGCTCATGTTCGCCCTCACCATTTTCCTCTGGTGGCATAACCTCTCATTGGTAGTACATCATATTTTTGCATAAAAGAAATGAAACGGGTATTCCACATAATAGCGAGGTTAGATGTTGGTGGTGCAGAAAGTGTTGCCATCAACATTGCGAGATACCATAATCGGGATGTGGAACAGCATATCGTAGAGTTGCAACGGGGGTGTTCTGCCTTCAGTTCATCTATGATGCGAGAACTAAAAAAAGAAAATATCCCATTTCATCGCTCATGGTTACCTGTTAAATGGCACGTACACTATTATGCCGACCGTCTTGTTTCGGCATTATTTCCCCTGCGTTTGCTATGGTTGTGGTTGAGGTATCGTCCTGATATAATACACTCACACACAGAGATGCCTGACATGGCACTGTGGTTGTCGTTGAAAATTTTTCCTTTCATCAACGTCAGAGTGATTCGCACCATCCACAATACTCGCCTTTGGAGTGGTATGGGCTTTATAGGTCCGAGAGTGGAGCGGTTCATGCAGTTTCGTAATGCTAATGTCGCAATTTCAGAGGGGGTACAACGGGCATACGTGGAAAAATATGGTGGTCCGCTACCGCCCATTATATATAATGGTGTAAGGGTTCCACAGTATGGTATTAAGGTTTTTCCGACTCAGTTTCCTGCCCATATTCTGTTTGCTGGTAGATTTGAAGAGCAGAAAGGCATCAGTACCCTCTGCACGATTGTTTCTCTGTTGCAAGATGACGATAGATATTTCTTCCATATTCATGGTAGTGGACGTTTACAAAAGATGGTGGAGAGTCGCCTAAAGGGATTTAAGAATGTAGAAACAGGTGGACCAATAGCAAATCTCGTCGATAAAATGGGCGATTTTGATTATATGATAATGCCATCCATACATGAGGGACTGAGTATTGTTGCTATAGAAGCCTCTATGAATGGTTTGCCATTGATGATAAATCATTGCCCTGGTCTCTCTGACACTTTGCCCCAAGAATGGCCACTATCTGTTAGGGATAATAATGTAGAGCAGTGGTTACATCTTTTTAAGGAAGTACTTCCTTCTGTTGACAGGGTGTCGCTGACAAAACAGGCACGATTCTTTGCCGAGCGACATTTTGCACTGGTCACCATGCAGACAGAATATATAAAAATTTATACTACATGACAGTTACCATCCTTGTTCCCATATATGGTGTGGAGCAATACATAGCCCAGTGTGCTGAGTCACTCTTCAAGCAGACATACACAGACCTTGAGTATGTCTTCTGCAACGACTGCACCCCTGACCGCAGCATCGAGGTGCTGCATGAGGTCATGGAGCGCTATCCCCATCGTAAGGCTCATGTAAAGATTATCAGCAATGCACAGAACAAGGGGTTGGGAGGCACTCGTGCTCACCTGCTCTCTGAGGTGCATAGCGATTATTTCTTTATGGCCGATAGCGACGATATTCTTCCCACCAATGCCATAGAGATACTGGTCAACAAGATGCAACAGACTGATACCGACATTGTCGAGGGGGCTTATGCTGAGTATCACGATGGCAAGGTGAGTGGTTCTTTCCTGCCTTGTCATGACGGTGCCGACACCTATTTCAACAAGGCTCTCTGTCAGAACCTAATCTCCCTCCGTGTGTGGGGCAAACTCTATAAGTCTGGTGTCATCAGCAAGGTGTCACCTCTTTTCTTCGATGGCATCGACTTTGCCGAGGACGTCTGTGCCACCTCCCGTCTGGCGGCTGTCACCTCGCGCTCCTTTACTGACGAGGTGGTCTATTGGTATCGCACTGACAACACCTCTTCCTACACCAAGAATATCGACAAGAAGAATATACTCTCCTATTTCCGTGCCATGAAGCGAGTGCTCAGTTTCTACCACATGCGCGGTCACCTGCCGCTGAGCCTCGAAATTGGTGTGCTCAACTGCTATAGGGAGTGCCGCAAGTCGGGCATCCCTCTTCATGAGGCTGACCATATACTGCGTTATTTTCCTGAACATATCTCAGCCAAACTGCTGTACGGCATGTTCCGTTCCAGCATCCTCCCCTTATGGTTTTCCGATTTCATATATAGGTTAATCCGCTATTTAGTGGCAAAATAATATAATAACTCAACATTCGCGGAATGCTCACCGTAGTTGTAACTAATGTCTTCTAACTCCTAAGTGGCTGCAAGCCACGATAACTCCTTCTAACTCCTTTAACTCCTAAGAAGTTGAGCCACTGCGAAACTTAAAATCACTCATGTCACAGACTTCTCTTAAAGAACGAACAGCCAAAGGGCTCTTCTGGGGCGCCATGAACAGTGGCACCACACAGGTGCTCAACCTCGTCATCGGCATCTTCCTTGCCCGTTTGCTGTCACCTGCCGACTATGGCATCGTGGGTGTGCTAACCATCTTCACTGCCATAGCGGGCGACCTGCAGAGTGCTGGCTTCACTCAGGCGCTGGTCAACATCCGTCGTCCTGAGGACCGTCATTATAACAGCGTCTTCTCCTTCAACGTGGTGATGTCTGTCATCATGTATGCACTACTCTTCTTCTGTGCTCCTCTGATAGCCTCTTTCTTCCACCAGCCATGCCTCGTCAGTGTGTCAAGGGTGGTGTTCCTCTCGTTCCTCATCTCGTCTCTGGGCATAGCACATGGGGGCTATATGACTAAGAATATGATGAATAAGGAGATAGCCATCATCGGCGCCCTTGCCCTCATCGTCTCTGGCTCTGTGGGCATCACACTCGCCTTTTTGGGCTTCTCTTACTGGTCGCTGGCATGGCAACAGATAGCCTATATAACCACCCTCAATCTGGGACGATACTATTACGTCAGTTGGCAACCTCGCCTCACGCTCGACTTCGCCCCTGTGCGTCAGATGGCACCTTTTGCCATGAAGATTCTGGTCACCAAGATTATCAATACCACCTCCAACAACGTGCTCACCGTCATCTTCGGCAGACTCTTCCCCATGCCTCAGGTGGGCAACTACTCTCAGGCGTTTAAGTGGGACACCATGGCTCATTCGCTCATCACCAACACCGTTGGGCAACTGGCTCAGCCAGTCTTGGTGGAGAGTAGCGACAGCCAGTTACGGGTCTATCGTAAGATGATACGTTTTACGGCGTTTCTCTCCATGCCCCTAATGTTCGGACTGGCTCTCGTCTCTCGCGAGTTCATCCTCATCACCATTGGCTCTGCATGGTTGGGGTGTGTTCCTCTGTTGCAACTACTATGCCTCTCTGGTGCCTTCATGCCTCTCCATACCATGTATCAGAATCTTGCCATCAGCAATGGCAGGAGCGACATCTTCATGTGGCTCAACATCCTCCAGATTATCCTCCAGGTCACCCTCATCATCCTCATTGCCCCTTATGGCATGTATCTCATGGTGGCGGCATACTCCCTCTTCATCTTCCTATGGCTCTTGCCTTGGCACCTCTTCACTGGTCGCCTCATAGCCTACAGTTGGTGGGAGGCTTTCAAGGATGTGGCTCCCTTCGTCCTCCTCAGCCTTGCCGTCATGCTCCTCACATGGTTCATCACCCAACCCATCCTCAACATCTGGCTGCTTCTCCTCGCCAAGGTTCTCATAGCCACTTTACTCTATTATGTCATCATGAAACTCCTTCACGTCCAGATTCTCCGCGAGTGCGAAGCATTCTTCAAGTCACAACTGCACAGATAACTCCTCCCTCCCTTATAACACAAAAAAAGCGATGCAGCCCTTGCCACATCGCTCCCATTATTATTAACCTTATTTTTTCTATTACTTTTTACTTCTTATATCATTATCAATTGTCAATTATCAATTGTCAATTATCTAGTACTCCTCCTCATCAAACAGGAAGTCCTCCTTCGTAGGGTAGTCAGGCCATATATCCTCTATTGAGTCATATATCGTCTCGCCGTCGTCTTCCAGTTCCTGCAGGTTTTCTATCACCTCCATTGATATACCACTTCTTGTGGCGTAGTCGAGCAGTTCCTCCTTGGTTGCAGGCCATGGAGCGTCTTCGAGCTTTGATGCTAATTCAAGTGTCCAATACATAGTGTTTATAGTTGTTTATAGTTAGGTTGTTAATTATCGTTCATGCTGCCCTCTACAGAGCCTTTTTCAATTCGCGTGCAAAAATACTATAAAGTTTTCTTATTTGCAAGTATTTTGCCAAGTTTTCTCTTCCTTTCCGTTAATAATATTTATTTTTCGTGCCAACACAAACAGATAATCACTCAATCTGTTCATGTATTGTTTGAGGTTTGAGGTCCCGTTCTTGCGCTCCAGTTGGTGCTTAGGCGCTTCGCGGAGCCCGTTCCCGTTATCGTTATCGTTCCCGTTCCCATTATCGTAGCCCGCAGGGCGTATCGTAGGCGCTTGCGCCGTATCGTAGGCGCTTGCGCCGTATCGTAGCGAGCTTGCTCGCGTATCGTAGCGAAGCGTTTCGTTTTCGTTCACTATCCTTCTCTCCGCCCTGCGGCACACCGCCCTGCAAACGTGGCATTGCGCTGCCGTCATACTGCCGCCAGGCAGAATGAAAGAGTTTAGCACTGGCAACTGGGCGTTATACTCGTCAGTCAGTTTCTCTAACAGGGGTGTCTCTGTGCTACCCAACTGCTCGCTGAATGCCTCCAGACTCTCTATATAAGGCTTCACCCACTCCGCTTTGTTCTGGCTCAGTGCCTCCACATCTGTGGCAAGTATTGACGATATGCTAAACAGGTTATTCTGTATTCTCTCGAGTGTCTCTATTATAGGCTTATACTCCTCGCCATGCTCAGCATCCTTACTCAACATCGCCACCAGCAGTCCTAAGTGCGACGACAACTCATCCACCGTACCGTATGCCTCTATCCTCGGAGCGTTCTTTGCTATGCGAATGCCCCCCACCAGTGATGTCTCTCCCTCATCACCTGTCTTTGTGTATATCTTAGTCAGCTTCATTTTGGTTAGCAATTGTCAATTATCAATTATCAATTGTCAATTAAACAACGTAGTGCTCAGGATACCTTCCCTCCACAAATCTTACCAGTCCTATGCTGCCCATGTCCCATGTTATGGCTTGGGCTTCTTGCGCCATCTGCCACAGAGGGGCATTATCGCCTGTTATGTCGCTCACTATCACCGTCTCTCTGCCGTGCAGGTGTGCCAACTGCGGTGTAGTGTCTGGCTCATGGTGCAGTGCCAGTCGCGCTGCCGTCTGTTCCTCCGGTGTAAACATACCCACCATTGTCACCTTGCGCTCCTTGTCGTGGTTGCACACTCGGTATATCAGCCTCGCCCTCTCGCTCTTTATCTGCTCATAGGCATAATAGGGCAAGGGTTCTTTTATCACATCTTTTAGGTATTCATAGTCGGAGCGTGACTGTATGCCGAAGCCTTTGCCATGCCACCAACGGGCTATCTGGTTCATCGGTTTGAGGTTTAAACTGTCAACTATCAACTGTCAACTATTTTTTCAACTCAGGATACTGTATCCTCGTATGATACATCGTCTTCAGTCTCTCTATCAGCACGCGCTTGGCGGTAGCTATATCCTTGAAGGTGATAGGACAGTCCTGGAAACAGCCGTCTGTCACCTGCGAGTCTATTATCTTGTTCACCAGTGCCGAGATGCTCTCCTCTGTGTATTCGTTGAGCGAACGTGAGGCTGCCTCCACTGCGTCTGCCATCATCAGTATCGCCTGCTCCAGCGAGAAGGGGTTAGGTCCTGGATAGCGGAATGGCTTCTCGTCCACCTCCTCGTCTGGGTGCGCGTTCCTATATGTATTATAGAAATACTTTGCCAGTCCCTTGCCGTGGTGGGTCTGTATAAACACCCTTATCACATCGGGTATGTTGTTCTTCTCGGCTATCTTCAGTCCCTCTGTCACGTGGCCTATTATTATCCTTGCGCTATCCTGCGGCTGCAGGCGCGTATGGGGGTTCACGCCCGACTGGTTTTCGGTGAAGAACACTGGGTGCTTCATCTTGCCTATGTCATGATACAGGGCACCTGTTCTCACCAGCAGACTCTTGGCTCCTACCTCAGTGGCTATGGCAGCGGCAAGGTTGCCCACCATTATCGAGTGCTGGAAGGTGCCTGGTGCCTCTTCTGACAACTTACGAAGCAGGTCGCGGTTGGTGTCTGACAACTCAAAGAGCGTCACAGGCGATATGAAGCCAAACATCTTCTCTACCAGGAACATCAGCGGATAGGTCAGCAGCAGCAGCGTGCCGTTTGCCACAAAGCACAGGTAACTCTGTTGCAGGGCGTCAAAGGTTACCTCTCTGTTGTCCATATACTTCAGTATGGTGAAGGTCACTATGTACGACAGGAATATCATTATCGCCGTAACGAATATCTGCGAACGCTTCGACAGCTCTTTCAGCTCGTATATCGCCACCAGTCCCGCCATCGACTGCACCACTATAAACTCAAATTTCTCGCTCACCGTGGCAGCACATATCAGCACTATTATCAGGTGGGTCATGCCTGCCGTGCGCGAGTCAAGGAACACCCTTATAAACATTGGCGCCAGGCACAGCGGCACTATGTATATGCTCTGTGGCGACCACCTCATCACCAGCGAGTTCATTATGGGGAATATGGTGATAAGCGTGAATGCCATTGCCAGCGAACGGGGCTTCTCTAAGTAGTCGTGGCGAAACAGTTTCATGTAGAACATGAACATCGCAAACAGCACCACCACATACAGCATCTGCAGCACATTGGTCATATACAGCTCGTTATCACTTCTCGACGATAGGAAGTTGTTATAGCTGTCTATCATCCTCGCCTTCTCTTCTGTCACTATCTCGCCGCGGTTTATTATCTCCTGACCCTGCTTCATCACGCCTGAGTTGGTGGGTATCGTGGCAAGTATGTCCAGCTTGGCTTGCTCGCTCCTCTGCCCGTCATATCTTATGTTGGGGTGGATAAAGAGGTTTATGTCCATCTTCATCAGTGCCGACCTCACTCCGTCCAGCCTGCTGTCCGTAAACAGCGTCTCGTAGGCGCTCTTGATCGAATACAAATCTCTCACCATGCACCGTCCGCCCTCCTTGTTGGTCACCAGCATTATGGCGGCAAGACTGTCCTGCTCCAGCATCTGCGAGTAGTCCATCTGCGACATCACGCCCGTCTCATATATCTTCTGCATCTCCTCTGCCACCACCTGTATCAGGTATGCCGACACCGTCTCGGTGCCCTCGCCATACTTCTCTAAGAATGCTTCCACATAGCGCTTGCCTATGCCTTCGTCAAAGGTGTAATAGGGCACAAACTCGTTTCTCAGTGCCTCCTGCCGCTCCTGCTCCACCTGCTTCGCATCCTTCTGTATCAGTATCTCGCCAGGCGATATCAGTTGCGAACTCATCCAAGGCTCGTTCACCATGTATGCCAGTCGTGGCTTCTCAGTGTTAGGCATTGCTATCACTATCAGTATTACCGACACCACCCACACCAGCATCGTCGTCAGCACTCGCCTCAGCTCCGATGCCGTCGTGATGTTCACATTCTCCATTGCCATAGGCTATCCGTCTTTTTTTAGGTTTATTACTCTATTTGGGTGCAAAAATACAAAAAAGTTTTCGTTTTCGTTTCCATTCTCGTTATTTATTTGTAATTTTGCACCAATAATTTCAATTATCAATTATCAATTATCAATTATGAACAAAGTAAGAGTGCGTTTCGCACCAAGCCCCACAGGGGCACTGCACATCGGTGGTGTGCGCACAGCACTATACAACTATCTCTTTGCACGTCAGCATGGCGGCAAACTAATCTTCCGCATCGAGGATACCGACTCCACACGTTTCGTGCCTGGAGCTGAGGAATACATCCTCGAGTCGTTCCGATGGCTCGGCATCGAGTTCGACGAGGGCGTTTCCTTTGGTGGCGACAAAGGTCCCTACCGTCAGAGCGAGCGTCGCGAGATATATAAGCAGTATGTCGATCAGCTCCTCAACGCTGGCAAGGCTTACATAGCCTTCGACACCCCTCAGGAACTTGAGGCTAAGCGCGCCGAGGTGCCTAATTTCCAGTATGATGCCCGCTCGCGCATGCAGATGCGCAACTCCCTCACCCTCTCTAAGGACGAGGTGGAGAGCCTCATTGCCGACGGACAGCAGTATGTGGTGCGATTCAAGATTGAGCCTGGCGAGGAAATTCTCGTCAACGACCTCATTCGTGGCGAGGTGCGCATCAAGAGCGACATCCTCGACGATAAGGTGCTCTATAAGAGTGCCGACGAACTGCCTACCTACCACCTCGCCAATATCGTCGACGACCACCTCATGGAGATTACCCACGTCATTCGTGGCGAGGAATGGCTGCCCTCAGCACCCCTTCATGTGCTCCTCTATCGCGCCTTTGGCTGGGCTGACACCATGCCACAGTTCGCTCACCTGCCACTGCTCCTCAAACCTGAAGGCAAGGGCAAACTGAGCAAGCGCGATGGCGACCGCCTCGGCTTCCCTGTCTTCCCACTCGAGTGGCACGACCCTAAGACCTCTGAGGTCAGCTCTGGCTATCGCGAGAGCGGCTACTTCCCTGAGGCTGTGGTCAATTTCCTCGCTCTGCTGGGCTGGAATCCAGGCACCGAACAGGAGATCTTCTCCATGTCTGAGCTCATCGAGGCGTTCGATATCTCTCGCTGCTCTAAGGCTGGCGCTAAGTTCGACTATAAGAAGTGCATCTGGTTCAATCATGAGTACCTTCTCCGCAAGTCACCTGAAGAGGTCGCTCAACTCTTCGCACCTATCGTCATTGGCAATGGTGCCAGCGCCACTATGCAACAGATTACCGAGGTGGTGCGCATGATGAAAGACCGCGTCAACTTCGTCCATGAGCTCTGGAACCTCTGCTCCTTCTTCTTCTTCCCACCTGTAACCTACGATGAGAAGACTGTACAGAAGCGCTGGAAGCCCGACTCAGCACAGGTCATGACACAGCTCGCTGACCTCCTCGAGACCATCGACGACTTCTCCATCCAGTCTCAGGAACCCATCGTCCTCCAGTGGATAGAGAGCCAGGGCTACAAACTCGGCGACGTCATGAATGCCTTCCGCCTCTGCCTCGTCGGCGAGGGCAAGGGACCAGGCATGTTCGACATCTCCGCCTTCCTCGGCAAAGACGAAACCATCAAGCGCATCCGCCGCGCCATTGAGGTCCTCGGCTAACCCCCCGCCCCTGTGTCGGCAGTCCTTTCTCGGCTGCCGCCCTCTGGTTCCGTCTGTTGCTGTATCACAGCAACAAGTCCCCCTTTAAGGGGGATTTAGAGGGTCTTCCAGTTCCCGTTCCCGTTAACGTTAACGTTCCCGTTCCCGTTAAAAATATGTACAACCTCATCTTCTATATCTTCGAATTCGGTGTCTTCATCGCCAGCTTCTTCAATGACAAAGTCAGGAAGATGTGGCGAGGCGAGCGCGACGCCTTCCGCTATCTCAAACAACACGTAGAGCCTGGCGCCGACTACGCATGGTTCCATGCCGCCTCACTCGGCGAGTTTGAGCAGGGCAGACCCATCATCGAAGAATACCGCAAAGTCTATCCCGAGAAGAAGATACTACTCACCTTCTTCTCACCGTCAGGCTATGAAGTGCGCAAAGACTATGAGCTCGCCGACCTCGTCTGCTACCTCCCCATCGACACACCAACCAACGCACTGCGCTTCCTGCGCACCGTGCGCCCCTCCGTGGCATTCTTCATCAAATACGAGTTCTGGTACAACTATATGCACATCCTGCGCCATCGTGGCGTGCCAGTCTATAGCGTCAGCAGCATCTTCCGTCCCAACCAGGTCTTCTTCCGCTGGTACGGCAGAACCTACGCCCATGTGCTCAAGTGCTTCACCCACTTCTTCGTACAGAACGAGCAGAGCAAACAGCTCCTCGCCACCATCGGCATCCACAACGTTGATGTCACAGGCGACACACGCTTCGACCGCGTAGCCACCATAGCCCACCAGAGCAAAGAAATACCCGCCGTCGCCACCTTCGCAGGCAAGTCCCCCTCTAAGGGGGATTTAGAGGGTCTTCCCGTTAACGTTCCCGTCCCTGTTCCCGTTCCCGTTAACGTTCCCGTTAAAAACTCGTCCCGAGTTTTTATCGCAGGCTCCTCATGGCTCCCTGACGAGAAGATATTCATCCCCTACTTCAACCAGCATCGTGACTGGAAACTCATCCTCGCGCCCCATGTCATTGCCGAGAGCCATATCGAGATGATCATGCAACTGCTGCAGGGCAGACGAGTGTTGCGCTACTCCCAACTCACCGCAGGCGACCTGCAGGCACTCGCCGATGCCGAGGTACTCATCATCGACTGCTTCGGACTGCTCAGCTCCATATATAAATACGGCGATGTCGCCTACGTAGGAGGCGGCTTCGGCGCAGGCATCCACAACCTCCCCGAGGCAGCAGTGTGGAACCTTCCCGTCATCTTCGGACCAAACAACCACAAATTCCAGGAAGCACAAGAGCTCAAGGCATGCCAGGGAGGCTTCGAGATTACCGACTACGACAGCTTCGCAGCAGTCATGGACCGCTTCATCTCCGACCCCGACTACCTCCGCACCGCCTCCGCCGCAGCAGGCAACTACGTCCAGAGCCAGTCAGGCGCCACAGAAAAACTCCTCCAACTCCTCCGTCAATCCAGAAAATAACAACCACCCTTAACCCCCTTGAACTATTAACCCCTTGAACTATTAACCCGTAACCTTCCCATCTCCCTCTATCTCCTCACCCCTCATTACTTCCTTGGTATTGTCCTCTATCTCCCTCTAACTCCTTTTAACTCCCTCTAACTCCTAAAGGTAATGTCTTAACTCCTTAACTACTGAAATCTCAAAAAACTCCCTCCAACCTTATGTTAGTCAAAACCTATGCTGCAGCGGTCAATGGTCTGCAAGTCAATACTGTCACGGTAGAGACGAGTGTGGAGACGGGGCAGCAGCTTATTCTCACGGGCTTGGGTGATGAAGCGGTGCGTGAGAGCCAGAGCCGCATCCGTGTAGCCTTGAAATACTGCAACCTCAGATTTCCCTCTCGGTCTATCACTATCAACCTCTCTCCTGCTAATCTGCGCAAGGAGGGGTCAGGGTTCGATCTGCCTATGGCAATTGCCCTCCTCGCTGGAGACGAGAAACTCCCCCCAGACCACCTGGAAGAATATATGATGATGGGTGAACTGGGACTTGACGGCTCCCTAAAACCAATCATCGGCGCCCTCCCCATCGCCATAAAGGCAAGGGAAGAGGGCTTCAAGGGCATCATTCTGCCTAAGGAAAACTCCCACGAAGCCGCCGTGGTGAATAACCTCGACGTATATGGCATGACCTCACTGACTGAAGTCATCCAGTTCCTTTCAGGAAACGATAACGGGAACGGAAACGGGAAGTTCCGCCCTCTCGTTATTGACACTCGCAAGATATTCTATGAACAGCAGTATAATTTTGATCTGGACTTTGCTGATGTGAAGGGTCAGGAGAATGTGAAGCGTGCGCTGGAGGTGGCTGCTGCTGGCGGTCATAATATGATTATGATTGGTCCTCCTGGCAGTGGCAAGAGTATGATGGCGAAGCGTCTGCCCAGCATTCTGCCCCCTCTCTCCTTGGCAGAGAGTCTGGAAACAACTAAAATATACTCTGTGGCTGGCAAGATGGCACCAGGACAGTCGCTGATATCGCAGCGTCCGTTCCGTTCGCCTCACCACACCATCACTCAGACTGCCCTGGTGGGTGGTGGCACTAACCCTTCGCCAGGCGAGATTAGTCTGGCTCACAACGGTGTGCTTTTTGCTGACGAGTTGCCTGAATTTAACAAGCAGACTCTCGAAGTGCTGCGCCAGCCTTTGGAGGACCGCAAGATAACCATAGCGAGGGCTAAATATACTACGGATTACCCCTGCTCCTTTATGTTTGTAGCCTCAGCGAATCCCTGTCCCTGCGGCTACTACGGCGACCCTACTCACGACTGCATCTGCACTCCTGGACAGCGCGCCCGCTATATGAGCAAGATTTCTGGTCCGCTGATGGATCGCATAGACATACAGTGTGAGATAACGCCTGTGCCCTTTAAGGACCTCTCACAGGTGAAGGAGGGCGAGCCATCGTCTGCCATTAGGGAGAGGGTGATCAGGACAAGGAAAATACAGGAGGAACGCTTCGCGAACGAAAACGAAAAGAACGGGAAGGAGCGGATACACTGCAATGCGCAGATGACGGAGAAGATGATTCATAAGTATGCGAAGCCTGATGAGGAGGGGATGGAGATGTTGCGTAAGGCGATGGAGCGCTTCTCGTTGTCGGCTCGTGCGTATAGTCGCATACTGAAGGTGGCGAGAACTATTGCTGATTTGGACGGAAGTGAGCAAGTAAAAAGCCAGCATATAGCCGAGGCTATAGGTTATCGTATGCTGGACAGAGGAGACTGGGCAGAGAGGTAATGTAGGCTTGCTATCTTGCTATTTAACTCATATTAACTACAATATTTGGGTGGGGTGGTAAGTTTTTGTTAACTTTGAACCCATGATATGTGGGGGTGATTAGGAGGGAAGAGGGGAGAGTTTAGAGTTGAGAGTTTAGAGATGAGAGTTTAGAGATGAGAGTTTAGAGATGAGAGTTTAGAGATAATAATTAAAACTACAAACATGACTATGCGGAAGTATTTTATGACATTATGGCTCAGCCTGCTGGTGGCAGGAGCGTGGGCTGGAGAGTATGACAAGTATTATGAGGAGCTGCCTACGGAGGTGGCTCAGGTGACGGTGCCAAAGATACCGCAGAACGTGGTGAGACTGACGGACTGTGGCGGCAAGGGCGACGGAGTGACGCTGAACACAGAGGCGTTTAAGGAGGCTACCAAGCGACTGACGGCGATGGGAGGCGGCAAGATTGTGGTAGGCGACGGAGTGTGGCTGACAGGACCTATAGAACTGAAGGACAACATAGAGCTGCATGTGGAGAGAGGCGCGCTTATATATTTCTCGCCAGACAAACGGCTGTATGAGGGACATACGGACAGAGAGCAGAGAGTGCTGCCCTGCATATATGCCACAGGACGAAAGAACATAGCCATAACGGGCGAGGGCATAATAGACGGAAACGGTCAGCAGTGGCGCCCTGTGAAAAGGAACAAGCAGAGCGACGTGGAATGGAAGATGTATCAGAGTATGGGAGGATACACCACTGAGGACGGCAAACTGTGGTATCCCTGGAAACTGAAGAACAAATATCCTGACATAGTGGAGCAGCCCAAGCAGTATGAGAACCTGAGGAATGACCTTATAAGGCTGTTCTGCTGCGAGAACATACTGATAAAAGGGGTGACTGTGCAGAATGCGCCACGTTTTCATGTGCACCCAAACAACTGCCGCAACGTGATAGTAGATGGCATAACGGTGCGCTGTCCGTGGAACGCCCAGAACGGCGACGGCATAGATTTTACGGACGTCAACATAGGACTGATAGTAAACAACACGGTGGATGTGGGTGACGATGGCATCTGCATGAAGAGCAGTGTGGCAAAGAAAGAGGCTCCAGCCAACGGTTGCGAGGACATAATAGTGGAAAACAACACGGTGTTCCACGCCCATGGCGGCTTTGTGCTGGGCAGCAACACCACCAGTGGCATAAGGCGCATGGTGGTGAGGAAAAACCGTTACTGCAGCACAGACACAGGACTGCGATTCAAAAGCGGACTGGGCAGAGGCGGCAAGACGGAGAAGATATACATACAGGACATCATAATGAGCGACATAGCCAAGGAGGCGATAGTGTTCCAGTGTGACTACAGCGACCACGATGCCGACGGTACTCCGAAGAGGTCTGCCACACTAACTGAAAAACAAAAAAAGCGCATACCAGAGTTTCAGGACATACATATAAATAATGTGATATGCATGGGGTGTAAGACTGGCTTAAAGGCGAAAGGACTGGAGGGCTTGGACTGTGTGCACGACATAACGATAGACAATACCACCATAGTGTATCGCAAAAAGGCAAGTGAGATAGACGAAAAGACGACTAACATAGCAAGCAAGGCGAGATATGTTAGTGTAAGTACGAGGTGACAAAGGACAAGGAACGGGAATGAGAACGTTAACGGGAACGTTAACGGGAACTGTTCTTTAATAGGTCATTGATAACGAGGCTGGCGAGTGCAAAGCCGAAGGTGGCAGTGACATGACACATGGTGCCATTGATCTGAGCTTTGTAATCGCAGGTCTCGTCTGTGTTTCCACGATTAGGCTGGGGTAGTTCATCACTATAGACACAGAGGAACTTTTTGGAAGGCATCATCTTGCGCTGTCGCATACGTTTGCGCATGATGGCGCCCAGGGTATCGTTGCGCACCTTCCAGAACTCAGCACACTTGACGCTGAAGGGGTCTGTGCGCAAGGCAGCCCCCATGCTGGAGAAGAGGGTGACACTATCTATGGAGGTGGCATGGAGTATGAGTTGTATCTTATCCTTGAGCGAGTCGATGGCATCTATTACATAGTCATATTGCTCAAGGCGAAACTCCTCCTTAGTCTCAGCCGAATAAGTCTTGTGCAAGGCAGTGATTTCAGCCTCAGGGTTTATCTCGAGCAGTCGCTGGCACATCACGTTGACCTTTGGCTCGCCAATGGTTGTTGAGGTAGCCATAATCTGACGATTGACGTTGGTGGGACTCACTTCGTCAGAGTCCACAATGGTGAGATGGCAGATGCCAGAGCGCACGAGACTCTCGGCACACCAGCCGCCAACGCCGCCAACGCCAAAGATTATCACCTTAGCCTGAGAGATATGTTGCATCGCCTCACTGCCCACGAGCAGTTCAAGACGGGAGAAGGAAATAGGGTTCAAGGGGTTCAAAAGTTTAATGGTTCCAGTTAAAGTTAACGTTCCCGTTTTCTCTGGTGCAAAGGTACGGATTATTTTCCAATTGTGAAAAATATCTACACCTTATTATAAAAGATTTGGCTGTTTCAAGAAAAAACTGTAATTTTGCGAGCAGAAACGTACGTAAAATAAAACATATATGGTTATCGGATATACTACAGGGGTGTATGACCTCTTTCACATTGGTCACCTCAATCTGCTGAAGAATGCCAAAGGAATGTGTGACAAACTGATAGTAGGTGTGACTGTGGATGAGCTAGTAGCATATAAGGGCAAGCAGTCCATGATTCCGTTTGAAGACAGGATAGAGATAGTGCGCAGTTGCAAGTACGTAGATGCTGCCGTGCCACAATATGACATGGACAAACTGACAGCATGTAAGAAACTTGGCGCCAAACTACTCTTCGTAGGAGACGATTGGTATGGTACGGAGAAATGGCAGGCATACGAGAAGGAATTTGAGAATGCAGGAATTAAAATTGTCTATTTCCCATATACCAAAGGAGTATCATCAACAAAAATTAATGAGGCATTGAAGGCTGTGAGAAAACACATCCTCGATGACGTGAAGTAAGATATGAGAGACAAGGATTTTTGCTTAAGTTCATACATAGCTTTTCGCTATATATGGAAGGACGGGGTTGATTTCGCAGACGGTTTTCAACATAAGAACTATTTGCCAGTAAAGAATGAAGACAGGATACCTGTCAAAACTTCTAAAGATATTGACTGCGAGATACAGAAACAGTTTGATGAACTTTATGCCAAGTATGATAACATAGGAATTCTGCTGTCAGGTGGCATGGACAGCGCCAACCTTGCAGCATACCTGAAGCCTGGCAGTCATGCCTATACGTTTAACTCTGTATCTGGCGAATTTGATGCCGATGTGGAACGTGCACAGAGATACTGTGAGAAACTACAGCTCAATCACCATCTCATAGACATTACTCTGGACGATTACATACGATACACTCCAATCGTAATGAAACACAAGTTTGCCCCTGTCCACTCCATCGAACCACAGATATACAAAGCTGCCGAGATAGCTAAGGGGGATGGTGTGCAACTGATGATAGTTGGTGAGAGTGCCGACCTCATATTTGGAGGCATGGATAAACTAATCTCTCCCGAATGGACTTTTGACGCCTTTGTTAAGAGATACACCTTCCTCGACCCAAAACTTGTGCTGAGCAACCCCGTTGACCAATCTGAGATATTTGAAAGATACCGTATTGGCAAGGATGGCATCGACGTAATGAAATTTATGGACGATGTTTTTGCCATTGAGAGTAGCGGATCATACCTCAATGCGTTTGGTGCCGCATGGCTTCCATACTATGACCCTTATGCAAAACTTATTATGGCAGAACCACTTGACATGACCCGTGTGCGTAATGGCGAACCAAAATATCTTGTGCGTGGACTCTACTCCATAAAATATCCCGATATGGAAATTCCATTTAAGATTCCGATGCCTCGCCCTGTAGATACTATATTCAGGGATTGGGAGGGACCTAAACGTCCTGAATTCCGCAAAGACATACCTATACATACTCTCACTGGCAACCAGAAATGGCAATTGTGGTGTGCAGAACAGTTCCTTAACATGATATAAGATGGAAGAAAAGGACTTTGACAAGCACTTCAAGAAACGGATACTCAATGTTTTCAAATACACTGTTAAATTTCTGGAAAAGCATCAACTGAGATACGTTGCATGTGGAGGCACCGTACTGGGAGCTGTCCGACACAAGAATTTTATACCCTGGGACGATGATATTGATATCTACATGCCAAGAGCTGACTATGAACGCTTACTCGCCCTGAAACCAGAAGCGCAAAAAGATGGTTTTGACATCATATCCCTACATGACAAGGGTTACTATCTGCCCTTTGCTAAGATATCTGACATGAACACCACCCTATGGGAGGAAGAAGAATTCCCTTTCGTCATGGGAGTATATGTTGACATTTTTGCATTAGACAACTTCAGTTGTAGCGATGCAGAACTTACCGCCATACAGCGTCGCAGCCAAAAGAAATTCTACAACTATCTAAAGACTGTCAGCAATATCAGGACATGTGACATGTGGAAAGACTTGTTAAGAGGTGATGTAGAGAAGTTTAAGTATAAACTTCAGGTTTTTCTGACAAGACCTTTCCGTAAGGTGATGTTACGCAGATTCCTTGACTACCAGAAGTGGTATAGCAGTTTTGACGGCTACAAGACCGTTTGCGTCACACAGTGGGCAGGCAAGATATTCAAGCGAGAATGGTTTGAAGACGTAATTGATTGGCCCTTTGGCGATACTACCGTAAAAATACCACGTGACTATGATGGATACCTTACGTGTCTGTATGGTAACTATATGCAACTGCCTCCTGTGGAGCAGCGCGTTAGCCAGCACAATCACAAGTTCCTCGATTTAGACAAAAAGGTGAATATACTGAGCCACCAATAGACAAAAAACTAACCCCTAATTACAATTACAAATAAAGGAAAAAAACAATGAAAAAAAGAATCTTTCTCAGCGCTATGTGCGCATGCCTGTTCGGAATGGCACAGGCAACTAACTATTACGCTGCACCTGGAGCAAAAGGTGACGGCAAGAGTATCAGCAACCCTGGCGACCTGAACACGCTGGCATCAAAGACTATTGCTGGTGGTGACTCGCTGTTCCTCATGGACGGGGTGTACTACATCACTGCCACCGTTGACGTGAAGACGGCTGCTGGCACGGCAGAGAAGCGAACCTTCGTGGGAGCAATGAAGGGTGCTCACCCCATAATTGACGGCAGCAAGATGTCTTATGGCGGTCAGACTAACGGCATTCGTACTCGTGTGGCATATGTCCACCTCTATGGCATCACCATGCGCTATGCAGGTTTTAAGGGATTCCTCATCTGCGGCAGCTATAACCTGATAGAGAACTGTACAGCACAGGCAAGTGTGGATTCTGGTTTCGGCATAAAGGATGCCGATAACAGCACGTTCCTCAACTGCGACTCCTTTGACAGTTTCGATTACGAACAGGGTGGTGCTGACAAGCCAGACTTTGGCGGCAATGCCGACGGCTTCTGTGACAAGCAGTTTACTGGTGGCGGCAATACGTACATAAACTGCCGAGCATGGAACAACAGCGACGACGGATGGGACCTATACAAGAGGGGAACGAATTCGCCAATAGTATTCATAAACTGCATAACCTTCAACAACGCTCCCGAATACTACGACTTTACAGGCAACCCTCGTCTGGTGACAGACAAGAGCTGGTTTGACCAGATGGAAGGTAAGACAGCCACTACCACCAAGAACCGTACAGAGACGTGGTATCGCACCAAATACTACAACAATGGCAATAAGAACGGATTCAAGATTGGTGGTGCTGGCGTGGCAACTGACGTGACGATGTACCGCTGTCTTGCAGTAGCCAACACCGTAAAGGGCTTCGACCAGAACTACACACAAGGTGTGGTGAAGCTGTATAACTGCACAGGCTACGACAATAAGAACAACTACCACTTCGGCTCGGCTGAGATGAAAGGGCTCGACATCAGAAACTGCATAAGCCACTACTCTCACGAGGCTGACTTGAGCAACCCCAAGGACGAGCACTGGAAGGATATCATAACCACTGGCAACTACACCCACTCAAGCAACTCATGGGACAAGGATGGCATGGCGCCTACGGACGATGACTTCGTGAGCCTCGATACCAAGGCAAGTGTTGGCGCACGTAACGCCGACGGCACATTCAGCGTGCCAACCATGTGTCTGGCAGAGGGCAGCAAGTTCATAGACGCTGGCGAGATAATAAGCGGCTACACCGACTACAAGGGCGATAAGCCCGACCTGGGCTGGAAGGAGTTTGACCCCGACATAAAGCCTACTGAAGTGATAAGCGTAAAGGAAGACACTACCCTCCCTGACATGCGCCGCCTCAACATCTACACCCTCGACGGCACACTGGTGGGCATGTCAGCATACGGCAAGCTCAGCGGACTGAAGCCTGGTGTGTATGTGGTGCGCGACTTCGACAGCGGCAAGGCTGTCAAGGTGGCTGTGGAGTAACATCCCCCCAAGCAAGAAACAAATCATAACAACAATAATGACCTGAAACATAACAGATGCAATTACGCGCTATGGCTGTTGCTCTTGGGAGCAATGGCCATAGTGGGTTGCTCACGCAAGGTGACAAAGGACAAGGTAAAAGGATTTTTTGTAAATTTAAAATCCAACTTTAAATTTGCAAGATTTTCTTGCAGATTTAAAATAAAAGTTGTACTTTTGCCCATGGAATATCAAAAAGTATTTTTATCCGACACCCCTACCACATCTCTCAATGTCATCTATAGTGGCAAAGACACTCTCACCACCTCAAAAGGCACCCTTCTTGCATGGTAAATGGGAATAAGTAAAAGAAAGACAACTCGGAACCTCCGCAAAGCGCCTGGGCACCTACGGAGCTCAAGAACTTATTTGTCATCATAATGACCATAAGATGAGAGTACCAACACCAATACTTCCTCATCAAAAATACGATAAACCAAGCGATGTTTCTTAGTCAATTCACGACTCCAACGCCCCTCAGGCTTACCCTTCAATGGTTCTGGGTGTCCTGTACCAGATTTAGGATGCTCTCTCAGTTCCTCTATAAAGCGACGTGCTTTTTGGTAAACCTTAGGTTCGTTCTTTTGCAAACGCTTAAGGTCAGTTAGCGCATCTTGTGTATATGTGATGTCATACATACTTACCCCACTCTATTAAGGAAATCATCCAAATCTTCATTAGGGAGCATCTTGTAACATTTTCCTTGTCTATATTCTTCCTCTCCCTTTTTCAACTTCTTTAAGAACTCCTCTTTAGTCATTAAGGTCGGGTCTTCTTTTTTAGCAGCAAGTTTCTTAACATACTTAAGAACCTTTGTCATCAGATTCTCATCGTACGCTATTACGCTCATTGCCTTATATAATTCCGCATTTAACTGTATAGCAGTCATAATATTCTCCTTTATTCTATTCCACCTGCAAAGTTACAAAGTATTTTTTAATTCACCAAAAGTTTATAAGACCGCATGGCTGCAGTCTTTCTTATTGTGATAATGGTTATACACTTATAGAATGGTTAGCGAGATACGTCTACCGAGGCCCGTAAATATACGGTACAAGGTTGAGAGTTGA
>ODAJ014757284.1_pt1 | contig 23976 bp, 18 predicted proteins | sample 1539241 | NCBI WGS metagenome assembly ODAJ01 (sample SAMN02144231, study PRJEB22623) | gut metagenome | biome: sheep rumen | host: Ovis aries | place: New Zealand
AACTCGTTCGGCTTTGGTGGTACAAATAGTGCATTGGTAATTCAGAAAGTAAGGTAAGGCAGTCGCGATAATGTCAGACTGAAGTCTTGGGAAACGGATGACGACACTGGTTCTAAAGCTATACGAACAGATGAGGAGGCACAGGGGACTGTGTCTCCTCTCATTCATTGCCGTTACACTCTTGCTGGTGGCATCCGTGCTGCAACTCCGTTTCAAAGAGGATATCTCCGACTTCCTGCCGTTGGGAGGGAAGGAACAGCATGCGATGAAGGTCTATCAGGACATCTCTGGTGCCAGCCGCATCTTCGCCCTGTTCCAGTATCGTGATACGACACAGGCAGACCCGGACCTGATGGTGGCTGCCATAGAGGACTTTACCGCCACGCTGACGGCACGTGATACGACAGGGATGGTGAGTGGGCTTATGGCGCAGATGGACCTTGAGCACATCGGGGAGCTGTCTTCGTTCGTCTATGCGCACGTGCCTTATTTCCTGACGGAGGACGACTATATGCGCATGGACTCCTTGTTGGCACAGCCAGGCTACATACGGGAGCAGTTGCATCAAGATAAGCAAATGTTGCTGTCGCCTATAGGTGGGATGCTGAAAGAAACACTCCAGTGCGACCCACTGAACCTCTTCTCGCCCGTGTTCTCACAACTGCAGCACTCAGCTGGCAGCCAGCACTTCGAACCCTACGACGGCTATATCTTCTCACCCGACATGAAGCGCGCCGTAGTGATGATGGATTCACGCTATGGTGCCAGTGAAACGCAGCATAATGCGCAGCTTGAAGCGCTGTTGTCCGATGTCGCCCGACAGGTGGAGGCGGCGCACGACATGGTAGAGATACACCTGACGGGCGGGCCCCTGATAGCTGTGGGCAATGCCCGGCAGATCAAGAAAGACAGTATGGCGTCTGTGATACTGGCCGTGACATTGATCCTGATACTGCTCTTTGTAGCGCTGCGTAGCTGGCGCAACCTGTCGCTCATCGTGCTTTCCATCGCCTGGGGCTGGCTCTTCGCAATGGGCTGTCTGACACTGATCCATCAGGAGGTTTCGATTATCGTGGTGGGTATCTCATCCGTCATACTGGGCATTGCTGTCAACTATCCGCTGCACCTGATAGACCATCTGTCGCACGCGCCTGACATGAAGACGACGTTGCGGGAGATTGTGCAGCCGTTGGTAGTAGGCAATGTCACCACCGTGGGCGCTTTCCTCACCTTGGTATCCCTGAAGAGTGCAGCCCTGCGCGACCTTGGACTTTTCAGTGCCTTCCTGTTGGCAGGCACAATTATTTTCGTGTTGCTCTGGCTTCCACAACTTGCAGAGCGTCGTGAACATAGCGGACACTCGCTGTTGATGCGGCTTGGCAATATGCGTCTGGAAGACAAACGGTGGCTCGTGGCTGCCGTCGTGGTGCTGACATTCTTCTTCGGCTATTTCAGCTTGCGCACCACCTTCGATGCCGATCTCTCCCACATCAACTATATGACCGATGAGCAGAGGGCAGACATAGCCTATTTCCAAAAGCTGGCCACGGGTTCGGCTTCCGGGCGCCAACTCTATCTCGTGTCGTCTGACAGTACCATTGACGGCGCCCTGGACAAGAGCAGGCACCTACAGCCGCAGCTGCAGGCACTACAGGACACAGGTTACATCACAGCACATACAAGCTGCACGCGTTTCCTTGTCTCCCGGCAGGAGCAGCAGGAGCGGCTTGACCGCTGGCACCAGTGGGTGTCGGCGCATCGTGACACACTCCTGTCTGCCTTACACAACGAAGCACAGGCCGCTGGCTTTGCCGACGGCTCGATGGCGGGTTTCGAGACGCTGCTGACAACAGACTTCCAACCGCTGGAGTTCTCTGCCTTCCAGCCGTTGACAAAGACGGTCTTTGCTGCGAACCTCAGCTTTGACAGTTTGCATCACGAATATAGTGTTGTCGAGACGTTGACCCTCAGTAATAAGGCAGACGACACGCTGCTGGAGAAAGATTTCGGAAAGTCGTATGTGTTTGACATCAGTCAGGTGAACAGTGCGCTGGCCAATGGTCTCTCAGATAACTTCAACTATATCGGATGGGCCTGCGGCTGTATTGTGTTTTTCTTCCTGTGGTTCTCTTTCCGCAGCCTGAAGCTGGCGATGCTCTCTTTCCTGCCGATGGCTATCAGCTGGGTGTGGATCCTCGGACTGATGGGATTGCTGGACATCCGGTTCAACATCGTCAATGTGATACTGGCCACCTTTATCTTCGGACAAGGTGATGACTATACTATCTTTATGACCGAGGGAGCCGTGTATGAGCAGAAGTATGGCCGCCCGATGCTGGCTTCGTATAAGCATAGCATCATCCTCTCAGCCCTCATCATGTTCATCGGCATCGGTTCCCTGATCCTGGCACGGCATCCTGCCCTCCATTCGTTGGCAGAAGTCACCATCGTGGGTATGTTCTCCGTGGTGCTGATGGCCTTTATCTTCCCACCGTTTATCTTAAAACTATTCCATAGGCAATGAAAGAAAGAATCAGACAACTCTTGGAGGACGCTCTGCCCCTTGTGGATTTTGACTCCGACTTTGTGTTTAGCCAACTCGACTCCCTGGGGGTGACGACCATCCTGATGGTGCTCTCCGACGAGTTCGACATCAAGCTCGAGGCTACTGATGCCACACCGCGTAACCTGAAGACGCTCGACAGCATCGTGGCAATGGTGGAGCATAAACTGAAATAGCAAACGGTATGATGACCTTGGAGGACTATCTTGCGCAAGACGCACAGCGCTATCCTGAAAAGGCGGCTGTCATCTGTGGAAACGAGCGACTTTCCTATGCACAGTTGTGGCTACAAGTGCAGCAGCGCTCTGTCGCTTTCTCACGTGGAAAGGTTTTCGGCTTCCGCAGTTCACAGACACTGCAGTTCCTCATCGACTATCTGGCCATCCATCTGGCTGGTGGTGTGGCCGCTCCGCTGGAGAGGGATATGCCTGAGCGTCTCTATACGGAAATAGTCGATCACTTGTCGTCGTGTGAGGTGCCCGAGGGAACAGCCGACGTGCTTTATACCACAGGTACCACAGGGCACTCCAAAGGTGTCATCATCAGTCATCGTACCATCGTGGCCAATGCCGAGAACCTGATTGCAGGACAAGGCTTCACCCACAATCTGGTGTTCGTCATTCATGGTCCCTTGAACCATATCGGTAGTCTGTCGAAGATTTATCCCGTCATCCTGCAAGGTGGTACGCTGCATATTCTCGACGGACTGCGTGATGCCGATGCCTTCTTTGCCGCTTTTGCCCAGGCGGGAAAGTATGCCACCTTCCTCGTGCCTGCCAACATCCGTTTCCTGCTCTCTTTCGACGCCAGGCGCTTTGCCTCACTCGCAGACCGTCTCGACTTCATCGAGAGTGGGGGAGCCCCGCTGTCGCAGAGTGATATGCAGCAGTTGTGCCAAATCCTGCCTCGTACGCGTCTCTATAACACATATGCCTCTACGGAGACTGGCATCATTGCTACCTATGATTATAACGATGGCCGTTGCGTCGCTGGCTGTCTGGGACGTCCGTTGCCTCATTCGCGCATCATCATTACCCCAGAAGGCCTGATAGCTTGTCAGGGGGCCACACTTATGACAGGCTATATCGGAGACCAGGAACTGACAGCCGCTGTGAAACGCGGGGATACTGTCTTTATGGCCGATTACGGACGCCTCGACGAAGAAGGTATGCTCCACATCATGGGGCGCCAGAACGACGTAATCAATGTAGGAGGCTATAAGGTGGCACCCACGGAAGTGGAGGATGCCGCCATGGCGTTTGAGGGTGTGAAGGATTGCATCTGTATCTCTGCCGAGCATCCCGTCATGGGAAGGGCACTGAAGCTGTTGGTGGTGATGGACGGTGATGTAAAGCTGGTCAAGAAAGACTTTGCACGTTTCTTGGCAGCCCGTCTGGAACCCTATAAAGTGCCGTTGCTCTACGAACAGGTAGCACATGTAGAGCGCACCTATAACGGGAAACTGAATCGGAAATTCTATCTCTGAGTCCTGCTGATGGCCTGTGCTACAGTGTAGGCTGTAGTCCAGGCGGCCTGGAAATTAAACCCGCCTGTGACACCGTCGATGTCAAGGACCTCTCCTGCGAAATAGACGTGGCGGAGGTCTTTGCTTTCCAATGTGACAGGATCGACGGCAGACAGGCTTACACCGCCGCAGGTGACGAACTCGTCCTTGAAGGCGGCTCGTCCTGCTATTTGATAGCCGTCGTTGCAGAGGATGTTCACCAGACGGTTCAGCTCTTTCTTGTTCAGGTTTTGCCAGCGGTTGCTCGCCCGTTCACAGAGTGCTTTCTCTGCGAGGTAAGTCCAGAGACGGCTTGGTAGGTCGAAAGGCCGAATCGTGGTAATCTGCTTCTGTGGATGGCGGACGATGATGGCTTGTAACTCCTCCATGATTTCTGCATCCTTCCGGCTTGTCCAGTTGACAACCAGCGGCAGCTGGTACTGGTGTTCGTAAAGCATGCGTGCGGCATGGCTCGAAAGACGGAGGATGGAAGGGCCGCTCATGCCCCAGTGAGTGATGAGTAAGGGACCGGCAGCACGAAGACCGCTACCAGGGATAAAGGCCGTAGCTGTCTCTACAACGGTGCCCATCAACGTGTGCAGGGCTTCGTCGTTGATGCAGAACGTGAAGAGCGAGGGGACGGGCTTTTCAATGCTCACACCCTTGGCAGAGAGCCAAGATAGTCCTTCGGCCTTAGGAGAACCGCCTGTGGTGACAGCTATGAAATCGTAGTCGGAGAGGGTGTCGAGGTTTTCTATCTTACTTTCCGTCCGGATCTCCACCCCGTGGCGCTTGGTTTCATGAAGGAAACAGTTGATGACCGTATGGGAATCCTGTGAGACAGGAAACACGCATTCGTCATCTTGGGTCACCAGTCTGACACCATGCCGTTCAAACCAGTCGTAGGCATCTTGGTGGTTGAAAGTCTTGAAGAGCCGTTTCATCAGTCGGTGACCACGAGGATAGACCTGTGAGAGGTCGCTGACGTTCGCGAAAGAGTTGGTGCAGTTACACCGTCCGCCTCCCGAAACCTCCACCTTTGCCAGCACTTTCTTGGACTTCTCGAAGATAGTAACTTCCATCTCCGGACATAGTTCCTTCAGGTTGATGGCAAGGAAGAAGCCCGCGGCACCGCCGCCGATGATGGCTGTTCTCATCAGAAGACTGCTTTTGATAGTGACTGCATCGCTAATTCAAGATAATGGCGGTCTGTCTCGTCGAAGCAAGCCAGTTCCTTGCTGTCGATATCCAGCACGGCCACGACCTCCTTGTTGGCATTGAAGATGGGTACGACAATCTCCGAGCGTGAGAGACTGCTGCAGGCGATATGTCCTGGGAACTGTTCCACATCCTCTACGACGACCGCCTGCCGTCGTTCCCATGCCGTACCGCAGACACCGCGCCCAAATGGAATCTTGTAGCAGGCCACAGGTCCTTGGAAAGGACCGAGTATCAGTTGTCTGTCGCGTACGAGGTAGAAGCCCGTCCACCACCAACCGAACTCGGTGTGCAGCGCAGCGCATACATTGGCCATCACGCTTACAGCCTCCTGTGTCTCGTCGATGAGGCCCTGCAACTGTGGCAGAAACGACTTGTATTTCTCTTCTTTGTTCATCTTTCAATCAATATACGTGCATCGACAGCCACCACCTGGTTCTCGTCTGCCAACAGCGGGTTAATATCTATTTCCTTGATTTCCGTGGCAAAGCGCAACAGGGTGGAGAGCCGGACGATAATCTCGGCATATTTCTGTTCGTTGAGCCCCTTCTGTCCGCGCGTGCCTTTGATGATCTTGTAGCCTCTCAGGGAATGAATCATCGAATAAGCCTCGCCATAGCTTAATGGTGCCAGACCGCTCGACACATCCTTCAATACCTCGACGAAGATGCCGCCAAGACCGCAGAGTACGACATGGCCGAATCGCTCCTCGTATTTCGCGCCTATGAAAAGTTCTGTACCCTTCAGCATCTTCTGCACCATCACCCCTGATGCTTCCGGTATCTTCATCATCCGTTCGAACTCCAAGGCCAGATGTTCCGCAGTCCGGATGTTCAGCGTCACACCGCCTACGTCGCTCTTGTGTACAGGTCCTACCACTTTTGCCACCACGGGGAAACCGACTTTCTCGGCAAACGCCATAAGTTCTTGCTTCGACGTGCTGACCATCTCCGGTACCAGGGGAATGCCTGCACAAGAGAGTATCTCGCGTACGGTCTGTGGCGGCACGTAGCCGTCCTTGTCGATGGCCATGATGATTTTGTGCAGTCGCTGTATGTCGATGCCGTAAAGCTGCACTTCTGGTGGAGCAGGTTGCGGCGTGTGCATGATTTGCGAAAGTGCTGTGGCCAGCGTCACCTCGTCGCTGAAGTTCACATGACCTTTCTTCAGAAACTCTTCCACCTCTGGCCCTGCGGTATGCAGACTGGGCAGGATTGGGAAGACAGGCTTCTTGCATTCCTTGATTTTACGGTCCAGCACGTCGTAGGCCTCGTAGAGCTGAGTCAGTCCTGGAGTACCGTAGATCACGGCGATGGCATCGATGTCATCGAACTTGTTTTCGCAGTAGTCGATGACGGTAGCCAGTTGCTCTGGCGTGCCAGTGGCCAGGAAGTCGATGGGGTTGGCAACAGAAGAGCCTGCGAAAAGCTTGGTCTTCAGTTCCTCGGCCAATGGTCCTTCGAGTCTGGGCACATTCAGTCCGCCTTTCGACAGTGCGTCGGTGAGCATCACGCCAGGTCCGCCGGCATGGGTCACAATGGCAAAGTTTTTGCCCTTTAGTGGCGGCAGCGTGAAGATACATCCCACGGTGGTCAGTTCCTCGCGTGAGAAGCAACGCACGATGCCTGCTTTACGGAACAGGGCCTCTACGGCCGAATCGCTTGAGGCAATGGCACCTGTATGGCTGGAGGCAGCACGGCTGCCGCTCTCCGACGAGCCAGCCTTGATAGCAGCGATGCGGCAGCCCTTGCGGATCAGATTACTGGCATGGAACAGCAGCTTGTCGGGATTGGAGATATTCTCAATATAGAGTAATTTTACCTTTGAGTCGTTCTCGGCATCAAAGTGCTCGTCCATATACTGCAGCACGTCTTCGATGCCGATCTGTTTGCCGTTGCCTATCGACCATACGCTGTTGAACTGCAGTCCCTTGATGACGGCACTCTCCAGGATGAAGACCGCCGTAGCGCCCGAGCCGCTGATGAAATCCACGCCCTGTGGACTCAGGTTCGGCACTGGCAGGGTGAAGACGCTATGGTGATTGCGGTTCAGCAAACCGATACAGTTAGGGCCTATCAGGGCTGCCCCGTAGCGCTCGCAGGTGTCGAGGATGTGCTGTTCGAGAGATGCCCCTTCTTTCGTCTCCTCGCCGAAGCCGGCAGAGATGATTACAAAGGCGCGCACTCCTTTCTCGGCGCAGAGCACATCGACATAGTCTGGACAAAACCTCGCTGCCACCACGAGGATGGCCAGGTCTGTCTGGGGGATATCCTTCACGTCGTGGAAGACTTTGATGCCCTGCACCTCCTCTTCTTTCGGGTTCACGATATGCAGCTCGCCTTCGAAGCCGCCGTTCTTGATGTTGCGTACGATAGCACCTCCTGGCTTGTGTACGTTGTTGGAGCCGCCGATGACGACGATGCTCCTTGGATGAAGTAGTTCCTGGTTAATCATAGGTGCAAAGATAATATAATAATTCATAAATTCCAAGCGAAATTCAAATAAAATCTATATCTTTGCATTGTTAAACCAAATTAAATGTCGGATAGGGTATGAAAAAGTGGTTATTTACTGTTTTTGTGTCTATGATACCAGTGTTTTTGTTTGGCGAGAATTATGCTTCCCTTTGGAAGAAAGTGAAGGAGGCTGAGGATAAGGATCTTCCTCGTGTAGAGTATGAGCATCTCCAGAAAATTGTGGAGAAGGCCCAGAAGGCGCGTGACTATGGTCATCTGCTGAAAGCCCAGCTGATGGGGGCTCAGGTGATGTCGGAGATCGCGCCCGACTCCCTCCGTCCGGAGATAGCCCGGATTAAGCAGTGCTATGACAATTCGACTGACATCGTCCTCAAGACCGTCTATCAGACGGTGCTCTATAAGGTTTGGACGCGCTATTCCAACTTGGGTATTGAGGTGCATAAACCCAAACTGACCGACGAGCTGTGCGGCAAGTTGGCCTGTGTCAAGGAAAAGGAGTATGTGCCGTTTGTCGTCGAGGGAAAAGACAGCGAGCTCTACGGTCATGACCTCCTGAGTATCATTGGCTATGAGTTGGATGAGCTTGAGACCCTTTACGACTACTATGCGAAGGCTGGCAACCGCCGTGCGGCTTGCATCGTGGCAGCCCGCGCCTTCCGCTATTCCGCGGTTGAACGTCTTGATGACCTGCTCAGCCAGTACGTTGATTTGCCTGAGGCTGGCGAGATAGCCATCTCCCGCTATGAGCGTATGTATAGTAGTGATAGTTCGGAGCGTCTGGCCTTCATCCGTGAGGCTCTCGGCAAGTGGGGCAGTTGGCCGCGTATGAACTACCTGCGCAATGAGGAGCAGCGCCTGATTTGTCCGGAACTGCATCTCTCCTTCGACCGCGCAGTCATGATGCCGGGTGAGCCGCTGTCTGTCGTACTCAGGGATATGCGTAACCTGCAGTCGCTCACGATGAACGTCTATAAGGTAAATGCCGATGGCGACACGACTCTCGACCCCTCGAATCATTATGCAGAGCTGAAGCCGTTGCTTGGTGACATTGTCGATAAGCAGACCCGCGACTATTCCGATAAGAAAGAATGGGAGTTCCATAGCGACACGCTGACGATTCCTGCGCTGCCTGTGGGCGTCTATATGATGGAGTTTACCAGTCCTTCCGGCATCAGCCCCGTGCGCCGTCTCTGTTTCGTGACCGATGTCTATGTCATCATAGAGCCGCAACCCGTCAGTGGCGATGAGCGATATGTGGTGGTCAGTGCCCGTACCGGACAGCCCATTGCCGGTGCCCATCTGCGCATCCGTAACTATCATTCCTATGAAGAGTACAAGGACTTTGAGGGTGTGACCGACGAGAAGGGCGAGTATCTCTTCGAAGGCAAGAAACTGATACGCCAGCGCCGTGAGGTCTTTGCCTATACGGATACCGACCGCGCCTGTCCTGACAGAGGCGTAGGCGGTACATACCACTATACTGCCGCGCTTGCCAGAGATTCGCATCTCAATATCTATACAGACCGCAGCATCTATCGCCCCGGTCAGACCGTTCATGTCTCTGCGCTCACCTATCTGGTGAAGAATGGCATCCAGCAGTCTGTCAACGCTGATCAGCAACTGAAGTTCGTCCTTTTCGATGCCAATCGTCAGCAGATTGCTGAGAAACAGGTCCTCACTGATGCCTATGGTGTGGCCGCTGTCGATTTCGTGCTACCGTCGTCAGGCTTGACGGGTACCTTCCGGGTGGAGGTTGACGGTAAGCGCCACAGCTTCCGTGTCGAAGAATACAAGCGCCCCACGTTCTATGTGGAGTTCCCCGAAGTGAAGACCGCCTATGCGGTTGGTGACACGTTGCCAGTCACGGGTGTTGCGATGAGCTATGCTGGTGTCCCTGTACAGCAGGGTAAGGTGTCCTACAAGGTTGTGCGCCGCATGGCCTTCTGGTGGTGGACCTACAGCCGTTACTGGAATTCTGCCGTATTTGGGTACGGAGATAATGGTGACGAGATTGCCAAAGGTGAGGTGGTGACCGACGAGAAAGGACAGTTCGTCATCGACTTGCCGTTGGTGCTGCCCGAGACCACCAATCCGGCCTTCTACAATTTCGTGGTGACTGCCGAAGTGACCGACAAGGCTGGCGAGACTCGCAGCGGACAGCTCTCGTTGCCCCTGGGTAACCGTAAGACGGCCCTGACGGTCGATCTGCCTGATAAGATCCTCGCTGACGGACAGCCGAAACTCACCGTCAAGCTGATGAATGCTGCCGGTCAGTCGGTCAAAGCCCAGGCCCGCTATCAGATCGACGATGCGGCTTGGCAGACGGTGGATACCGACGTGCCGTTCGCGCTGCCCGTGGCCAAGCTTGCCAGCGGTAGCCACCTCATGAAGGTGGTCTGCGGTGACGATACGCTGGAGCGCAAGTTCGTGCTCTTCTCCCTCGACGACCAGGTGCCGGCTGCTGAGACCGACGACTGGTTCTATCTGTCGGCAGGCCAGTTCCCGTCGGATGGCAGTCCTGTGACCATACAGGTTGGCTCTTCCGATACCGACGTCCACATCGTCTATAGCATCTATGCCGGTAATCAACTTATCGAGCGCGGTGCCGTTGACAGGTCGAACCGGCTGTTCCACCTCAAGGCAACCTATGAGGAGTCCTATAAGAACGGTCTGCTGCTGAACTTCGCCTGGGTGAAGAACCAGCACTGCTATACCCATCGGGCTGAGATACGGCGCCCCTTGCCCGACAAGCGGCTCAACCTGCAGTGGACCACTTTCCGCGACCGTCTGAAGCCTGGACAGCAGGAGGAGTGGACGCTCTCCGTCAGCGATGCTGCCGGCAAGCCTGTTGATGCCCAGCTGATGGCTGCGCTCTACGACAAGAGCCTCGATCAGATTGCAGCCCACAAGTGGGAACTCAATCCGTATCTGGATGTGCCGCTGCCTTCGACCGAATGGCAGGCTCCCTCCTATGACAGGGTGACGGATTATAGTCGTTTGAGTCTTGACCCGCTTGACTACCCCAAACTCGTGTTCAGCAAGTTGGATGATACGGTGATACCCTCACCTTACTATAGCCGTCTGCGTACAAGAGGCGGTATGGACATTGTCTATGAGTCGGCGATGATGCCTGCTCCAGAACCGATGATGCGCGAAATGAAAATGAAGAACGCCAACGTTGCTGCCGATGAGGCAGACGAGGCCAAGGCAGAACCGGCAGAAGCCGAACAGATAGAGATGCGCGAGAATCTCAATGAGACCGCTTTCTTCTATCCCCAGCTCACGACCGACGACAAGGGCCGTGTAGCCATTAAGTTCACGCTGCCCGAGAGTCTCACCACCTGGCGCTTCCTTGGTGTGGCTCACACGAAGGATATGTACTACGGCACCATCGAGGCTTCTGCCGTTGCCCAGAAGGAGGTGATGGTCCAGCCCAACATGCCGCGCTTCCTGCGTGATGGCGACAAGGGCGTGATTGCCGCCCGCATCCACTGTCTGGCAGAGAAGGACCTTACGGGCAAGGCCCGTCTGCGTCTGCTCGACGCAGAGACCGGCGCAGTGGTCCGTGAGTGGACCAAGCCCGTCACGCTCAAGGCCGGTGCCACGGCTGATGTGTCGTTCCCCGTCGATATCGTCGGCGACGGTCTCTCCGGTTATCCGCTGCTGGTGTGCCAGCTGTCGGTCAGCGGCAACGGCTTCTCGGATGGTGAACAGCACTATCTGCCCGTGTTGCCCGCTACGGAACGTGTCATTGTCACGTGTCCGATCTCACAGCATCAGCCCGGCACGGCCACCATCGACTTGGCCAAGCTGATTCCCGCCGATGCCACCCAGCCGCGCCTGACGGTAGAATACACCGACAATCCGGCCTGGCTGATGGTTCAGTCGCTGCCTGCCCTCGGCATGTCGTCCGACGATAACGCTCTCTCGTTGGCTGCCGCTTGGTATGCCAACGGTCTGGGCCGTTATATCATCCAGCAGCAGCCTGAGGCCAAGAAGGCCTTCACGCTCTGGAAACAGGAGGGTGCCGACGGCACCTCGTTAGTCAGCCAGCTCGCACAGAATCAGGAGCTGAAGGACGTCGTGCTGAACGAGACCCCGTGGGTGCTCGATGCCCAGAGCGAGACGCAGCAGAAGCAGCAGCTCGCCGACTTCTTCGACGACAACCTGATGCAGAACCGTCTTGCAAGCATCGTCAAGAAACTCCGCAACCTGCAGCGTGCCGACGGCTCGTGGTCCTGGTGGCCAGGTATGTCGGGATCGTTCTATATGACCGTGGCCGTCTCCGACATGCTCGTGCGACTGAACGACCTTGCCGGTTCCCAACAGGAGACAGCCTCGATGCTCACCAAGGCCTTCGGCTACATGGGTATGGAGATGGTTGAGGAAGTGGACAGGCTGAAGGAGATAGAGAAAGAAGACCATGAGGTCAGCTTCCCCAGCTTCAAGGCCCTGCAGTGGCTTTATATGGTGGCCCTCGACGGTCGTAAGCTGCCCGCCTCGGTGGAGCGTGCCAACGGCTATCTGCTGGAACTCCTGAAGAAGGATATCCGTCAGCAGACGATGTACGAGAAGGCCCTCACGGCAGTCATCCTCATGAAGTCGGAGCCGAAGCGTGCCGCCGAGTACGTGCAGTCGCTCAAGGAATATACCGTCTGTCGTGAAGATATAGGCCGCTACTTCGACACACCGCGTGCCGGCTATTCCTGGTTCGACTATACCATCCCCACGCAGACCGTCGCCATCGAGGCCCTCAAGCGTATCACGCCCGACGACGTGCAGACGATCCGCGAGATGCAGCGCTGGCTTCTTCAGGAGAAGCGCACACAGGCTTGGGATACGCCCGTCAACAGCGTCGATGCCGTCTATGCCTTCCTGATGGGACAGGACAGTCCGCTCACCGTTTCGACGGCCCACGCCCAGTTGAAGGTGGACGGCCAGCCGCTGGCGGCGCCGAAGCCGTCGGCAGCCATCGGCTACGTGAAGACTACCGTGCCCGCCACCGCCAAGACCTTCTCGGTGGAGAAGACCTCCGAAGGCACCTCCTGGGGTGCGGTCTATGCGCAGTTCCTCCAGCCGGCCCGTAATATACAGGACGCTGCCAGCGGCCTGAAGGTCACCCGTGAGCTGCTCACTGCCGACGGCAAGTCGCTCAGCGCCCCCGTCGTCGGTGCCCGCGTGAAGGTGCGCATCACCATCGAGGCCGACCGCGACTACGACTTCGTGCAGGTTATCGATAAGCGTGCCGCCTGCATGGAGCCTGTGCGCCAGCTGAGCGGCTATCGCTATGGCTACTATTGTGCGCCGAAGGACAATGCCACCTGTTACTACTTCGACATGATGGGCAAGGGACGGCACACGATAGAGACGGAATACTATATCGACCGTACTGGAACCTACGAGACGGGTGCCTGCACCGTGCAGTGTGCCTATGCGCCTGCGTTCCACGGTATCACTAAATCGCAAACACTCATCATCAAATAATGAAACGACTGATTATCCCACTGCTGATGCTGCCGGCCCTGCTGCCCGCATCGGCTCAGAAACTGAATGTAGAGAAGACAACCATTGAATGCGGGCGCACGGGCTTCCAACAGCCTGTCACCGCCACCTTCGAGATGCAGAACAAGGGCCATCGCCGCCTCGTTATCGAGAGCATCAAGCCCGACTGCGGCTGTACCGCCGTCGATTATCCTCGTGAGGTGGCTGCCGGACAGAAGTTCACGGTCAAGATGACCTACGACGCCCGTCAGCTGGGCCGCTTCCACAAGATGGCCGTCCTCACCAGCAACGGCTCGAAGGAGCCCCTCTGGCTCACGATGCGCGGCGTCGTCGTCACCGAGATGCAGGACTTCTCCGGCTCCTATCCGTTCTCGATGGAGGGCCTGATGCTCGACAAGGACGAGCTGGAGTTCGACGATGTCAACCGTGGCGATGCGCCTGTGCAGGAGATTCATATATATAATAATGGTGAGGCGGCGATGACGCCTAACCTGATGCACCTGCCGCCCTATCTCTCTGCCGTCGTGTCGCCGGAGCGCCTCGCCCCTGGCCACAGCGGCGTGGTCAGCGTGATGCTGAACTCGGAGAAGGTGCGCGACTACGGCCTGACGCAGACCAACGTCTATATGGCGCGACAGCTTGGCGACAAGGTGTCCAACGACAATGCCATCGGCGTCTCCGTCGTGCTGCTGCCCGACATGACGAAGTTCCTGGATGCCAACAAGGCGCAGGCCCCGAAGCTCCAGATTTCGTCCACCGACATCGACTTCACCTCGTTCGACGGCAAGTCGAAGAAGACCGAGGTTGTCACCCTCGCCAACACCGGGCAATCGGTGCTGACGATTTCCTCCATGCAGCTCTTCACCAGTGGGCTGAAGGTGACGCTCTCCGACCGTGAGATAGCCCCCGGCCAGACTGCTGAGCTGAAGATCACGGGCATCGCCTCGGAGCTCCAGCAGCTGCGCAAGCGTCCGCGTATCCTCATGATTACCAACGATCCCGACCACGCCAAGGTGGTGATTAATATCAAGAAGTAGTAGTATGTTTACGGTTTACAGTTTACAGATGATTACATCTACAGGCTGAAAATGGCTTTTGCCAGGTATACAACTGTAAACTGTAAACCGTAAACTGTAAACAAAAAAAAGTATAAGTATGGAACATCCTGAAAATAGCAGCGAATATGCCGGCCTGCAGGTGAACAGCGGCGTTGAGCAGCCGTCGATCATCAATCCCTACCTGAAGCGTAGCCGCTTCCGCCGTCACGACCTCTCGGTCGGGGAGATGGTCGAGGGCATCCTCAAGGGCGACGTCACCATCCTCTCGCAGGCCGTCACACTCATCGAGAGTGTCAACCCCGACCACCAGGCCCGTGCCCAGGAGGTCATCAATAAGTGCCTGCCCTATAGCGGGCGCAGCATCCGTGTGGGCATCAGCGGCGTGCCCGGTGCCGGCAAATCTACCAGCATCGACGAGTTCGGCATCCACGTGCTTCGCGAGAAGGGGGGCCGCCTGGCCGTGCTCGCCATCGACCCCTCCAGTGAGCGCACCAAGGGCAGCATCCTCGGCGACAAGACGCGCATGGAGAAACTCGCCCAGCATCCCGACTCCTTCATCCGTCCCAGCCCGTCGGCTGGCTCTCTCGGCGGCGTGGCCCGTAAGACGCGCGAGACGATCATCCTCTGCGAGGCTGCGGGCTTCGACAAGATCTTCGTCGAGACCGTCGGCGTCGGACAGTCGGAGACGGCCTGCCACTCGATGGTCGATTTCTTCCTGCTCATCCAGGTGGCTGGCACGGGCGACGAGCTGCAGGGCATTAAGCGCGGCATCATGGAGATCTCCGACGGCATCGTCATCAACAAGTGCGACGGCGACAATGTGGATCGCTGCCAGATGGCTGCCACCAACTTCCGCAACGCGCTCCACTTCTTCCCGATGCCCGAGAGCGGCTGGATGCCGAAGGTGCTCTGCTACTCCGGTTTCTACGGCACGGGCGTTAAGGAGGTGTGGAACATGATCTACCAGTACATCGACTTTGTGAAGGCCAACGGCTACTTCGACTACCGCCGCAACGAGCAGGCCAAGTACTGGATGTACGAGAGCATCAACGAGCACCTGCGGCAGAACTTCTACAACAATCCCGTCGTCAAGTCTCAGCTGGCATCAGCCGAGCAGGCGGTCCTCGCCGGCCAGAAGACCAGCTTCGTCGCCGCCCAGGATCTGCTGGATGACTATTTTAAGCTACTGAAAGGGTAGGCTGTCCTAGGCAGGCCTAGGTAATTCTATATTATAATAGGGAAATGATTCAGATCGAAATAGATGAAGGCAGTGGTTTCTGCTTCGGCGTGACCACCGCTATCAAGAAGGCAGAGGAGGAGCTGGCCCAGGGCACCACGCTCTACTGTCTCGGCGATATCGTGCACAACGGCATGGAGTGCGAGCGTCTCCGCCAGATGGGGCTCGTCACGATCAACCACGACGACCTGCGCCAGCTCCACGACGTGAAGGTGCTGCTGCGCGCCCACGGTGAGCCGCCCGAGACCTACGAGCTGGCCCGCCGGAACAACATCGAGATCATCGATGCCACCTGTCCCGTGGTGCTCCAGCTCCAGAAGCGCATCAAGAAACAGTTTGAGGCTGGTGGCGGACAGATCGTCATCTTCGGCAAGAAGGGCCATGCCGAGGTGCTCGGGCTCGTCGGACAGACCAAGAGCACGGCCATTGTCATCGAGAGCTTCGACGAGGTGGCCAAGCTCGACTTCTCGCGCGACATCTATCTGTATAGCCAGACCACGAAGTCGCTCGACGAGTTCCACCGCATCATCGACTATATCCAGGCCCATATCGCGCCCGGGGCCACTTTCAGGAGCTTCGACACCATCTGCCGCTCCGTGGCCAACCGCATGCCGAACATCTCCAGCTTCGCGGCCAAGCACGACCTGATCCTGTTCGTCTGCGGGCGCAAGAGCTCCAACGGCAAGGTGCTCTTCAACGAGTGCCTCCACGTGAATCCGAACAGTCATCAGATCGAGGATCCCCAGGAGATCGACCCTGCTTGGTTCGACGGCATCCGCACTGTGGGCATCTGCGGCGCCACCAGCACGCCGCGCTGGCTGATGGAGCAGTGCCGCGACGCCATCCTGCAGGTTGTCAGTCAGGCGTGAGCGCGTAGTGACACTTAGAAATAGCATCCGCAAGGTGTCCCGGCGTTTTGTTTTTTCTAGAGTGCGGAGGAAAATTTTTTTGAGTGCACTGGAAAAATATTTTGAGTGCACTCAAAAAAAGCGGACTTGGGTTCCTGGTGGCGTTGAGAGCCTCCCCATAGTCCCTCCTAGTCAGAACTTATAGTCGATGCCGACACCGATCACGTGGTTGGTGCGCGAGTAGGTATCGCTGCCGGGGTAGGGTGTGCCGAGGTACTGCTTCTGCTCGTGCGTGTAGTCGCTGTAGAGGCTGCAGAAGTAGCTGGCGTTTAGGCGTATCTTGTCGCTGATGTTCCAGGCGCCGCCGAGGCCGAGCGAGTAGCTGTCGCAGGCAAACGAGGTGTTCTGCTGGTAGGCGTCGGTGAGGCCGTAGTCTGTGCGCTGTCCGCCGCAGCTGACGGTGAATTTCTCATTGATGTCGTACTCGATGCCGGCCAGTATCTCGTGGGTGCCGTGGTCGAGGGTCTTCTGGCGGTCGTCGGCCATCTTGGCGTGCTTGTCGTCGAAGAAGTGGTACTCCAGCGCGGCGCGCAGCTTCGGGGTGAACTCATAGCCGACGGCAGCCACCAGTAGCGCGGGCATGTCGTAGCGGATGCGGGCACCGTCGATATAGTTCTTGGCCTGCTCGTCCATGCCGGTGGGCAGTTCGGTGGTCTTGTTCTTGGTCTCCAGCTTGCAGCGGAACTCATAGCGGGCGGCGAGCGTGAGCGGTCCCTGGTGGTAGTCGATGCTCACGATGGGCTGCATGCCGAAGCCGCGCTGCGTGCAGTCGAGCCTGAGGTCGGCCAGCGTCTGGCTGCCGAGCTGTGGCAGGGTGGTGGCCCTCACGGTGGCGCGGCTGTAGCCGTCGTAGTAGTTGGCACGCAGTCCGACGGCTGCTGCCAGGTAGTCGGTCAGCCGGTAGGCCACGTTCACCTGGGCGCCGTAGATATACTGCTTGCCCTTCACCTCGGAGTCGATGGTGTACATCTCGGGCGTGACGACGGGGCTCTCGGGATTTGCGATGTGGATGGCTGCCGTGGCCTGGAAGATGGAGCCCATGACGAGGGCGCTGAACATCGGTATGCCCTGGTCGTAGGTGACCGAGCCGCCCGAGCCGACGATGCCGATCATGGCCGAGAGGGCGAGGCGGTCTTTCTTGTAGGCGGCGAAGAGGGCGGGCACGATCGGTGCTGAGGCCACTCCCTCGAACTTCTGTTTGAAATCGTAGCCGGGATAGCCGAGCTGCGGGTTGGCGAGGAAGCCGGGCACGCTGGTCTCGATGTCGCGGTTCTGCCAGGGCTTCTGGAAATTGAGCGAGAGCTGCCAGCCCTCATGGCCCCAGGCCAGTCCGGCGGGGTTGGAGTAGGCGGCGTCGATCTCGGTGGTGGCACCACGGGCGAACATACGGTCGAAGGCGATGTGGTAGTTGGTGTTGGTCATCAGTCCGCCGGCATAGACGACGGTAGAGGAGGCTGATGCGAGTACGGCTGAAAGCAATAATTTTCTCATCATTCTTAACGGTTCTAATGGTTTACGGCTGCAAAGATAGCAATAAAACGGAATAAAACCGAAAAAATGATGAGAAAATTACGTAAATCGAACAGAAACGTTTACGTGGTGGCCTCCTTGAAGCGGTCGAGCAGCCACTGTTTCTGCTGCGGGATGGTCATCTCGGAGTTGTCGAGCTCGATGGCGTCGTCGGCCTTGCGCAGTGGCGACACCTCGCGGTGGGAGTCGATGTAGTCGCGCTCCTCTACGTTCTTCAGGATGTCGTCGAAGTCGGCAGGCATGCCCTTGGCCTTCAGCTCGTCGAAGCGGCGCTGGGCGCGCACGCGGGCCGAGGCGGTGACGAAGATCTTCAGCTCGGCATCGGGGAAGACGGTGGTGCCGATGTCGCGCCCGTCCATCACGACGCCCTTGTCCTTGCCCATTTGCTGCTGCTGGGCGACCATGGCGGTGCGCACGAAGCCGACGGCGGCGATGGGGCTGACGTGGCTGGAGACCTCGAGCGAGCGGATCTCGTCCTCCACGCGCTCACCGTTCAGATAGGTGTCGGGGCGCCCGGTCTCGGGGTTGAACTTGAAGCTGATCCGGATGTGGGGCATCTCGGCCTCCAGCTCAGCGGTCTTCACGCTGCCGTCGGCATTGAAGAGACCGTGACGGAGGGCATAGAGGGTGACGGAACGGTACATGGCGCCCGTATCCACATAGACGTAGCCCACCTCGCGGGCCAGGTCCTTGGCCATCGTGCTCTTGCCGCACGAGCTGTGGCCGTCGATTGCAATCGTTATTTTCTTCATAATGCGTATGATAAGTTTATCAAGATCGATGATGCGCTGACGTGGTACTTGCCGTAGGCCACGTGGAGCTTGAAGCGCTCCAGCTGCAGGCCGCCGCCGATGGAGAATCCGGCACCGTGGCTGGAGGCACCTTCGCTGTCGCTGACCTTCATCTGGCTGGCACGGCGGAAGTTGTAGCCGGCAGCGACGTAGAACGCCTCGCTGAGCAGCACGTCGGCACCGATGGCGAGATGGCGGCCAAAGCCTTCGCTCCAGTCGTTGAGACGGCTCAGCGTGGCCGAGAAGCGCAGGGGTGACTGTCCGAGGCGCTTGGTGACGCCCACCTGCAGGTCGAGCGGGATGCGCACGAAGTCGTCATCGTAGGCCTTCACCTGTCCGCCGAGGTTGCGGGCGACAGCAGAGAGACTCAGGTCGTAGTCCTCGTGGAAGTAGTTGAGTCCGAGATCGACGGCGACGGCCAGTGAACTGTAGCCGGCGATGTGGGAGGAGATGACCTTCGTGGTGATGCCGCCGCTGAGCGCGTTGGTGAGGGCATAGGCGAAGGTGCCGCCCACGGCGATGTCGCGGGCCGAGAAGGTGCCCGTCTGCTGACCTTCGGCAGTGGTTTCCTTCATCGAGCCGTAGTCCATGTACTGGGCGGTGACGCCCCAGGTGCCGCGGTCGCCGGCGCCCTTCAGGAAGGCGGCGCTGGCAGTCTTGGCCCCCTCCATGTAGGTCATGAAGTTAAGGCCAATCGAGCGGTCGCTGACATCATTGATGAGTGCCGGATTGTGGAACACGAGCGAGGCATCGTCGGCGATGAGCGAGACATTGTCGCCGCCGAGGGCCGCCACATGGGCACTCACCGGCAGCCTCAGGAAGTTGTAGGCTGTCTGGCTCTCCTGGCTATGGAGGCTTGTCGCTGCACAGAGCGCCAAAGTGACAAAGAGAACGCGTTTTATGCTCATTTTCCACAAATCGGTCGCAAAATTACGAAATAATTCTTAATTTCACTCCCTTTTTACCTTTTTACTTATTTACCTTTTACTATTTTTGTTATCTTTGCATGCGATTTAAGAAAATAACGGCAAACTGCCGCTTTTATTATGGAAATAAAGAAAAGTCGCATCGCTGATCTGGAAAACATCCGGGTTCAGGCATTCCTGCTGGGGCTGAATATCGTGCTCGCCGTGCTCTTCGTAGCGCTGGAATGGAACAGTACCGACAGCGGGTGGACTTTCTTTGAGGACGATGCCGATCTGGAGGCAGAGGTGGAGCTCTCGCCGCTGAAGCGCGACAAGGACCAGATACCGATGATGCTGCCACGAGAGAAACAGGAAGAGCCGGCGAAGACCGAGGAACTACGGCTCGTGGATGACGACATAGAACTGACCTTTGAGCCAGAGCCCGTGGAGCGGCCTGCCGATGAGAAGAAAGAAGAGACCGTCGATACGGACAAGCCCGAGGTGAAGGATATGTACGACGAGCCCATCGACTTCCGGGTGGTGGAGGACTTACCACAGTTCCCTGGAGGAGCCTCGGAGTTCATGAAGTGGCTGACGCGGAACCTGAAGTATCCGGCCAGTGCCTCACAGCGGAAGGTCAGGGGCAAGGTGGTGGCGCAGTTCATCATCAACAAGGACGGCTCGGTGTCGGACCTGGAACTGGTGCAGAAGCTCGATCCGACGTGCGACCGTGAGGTGCTGCGCGTGCTCAGGATGATGCCGAAGTGGCAGGCGGGGCTGATGGACGCCAAGCCCTGCAGGACGAAAGTCTGCATTCCGGTGGTGTTTGATCTATGATCCTAGGCAATCCTAGGCAATCCTGGAAAATCAAAAAAAAGACGATATGTATAAATCAGAAGAACTACTCAAGAAGGTGAACGAGGCACTCGACGGTCTGGCTTACGACCGTAAGCCGTTTTCGCTCTATGAGCCTATCCAGTATGTGCTTGCTATCGGCGGCAAGCGCGTGCGGCCCGTACTGATGATGCTGGCCTACAATCTCTTCAAGGACGATCCGCTTCGCATCATGACGCAGGCCATCGGACTGGAGACGTATCACAACTTCACGCTGTTGCACGACGACCTGATGGACAATGCCGACATGAGGCGCGGCCACGAGACGGTGCACAAGCGCTGGAACCCGAATCAGGCCATCCTCTCGGGCGACACCATGCTGCTGCAGGCCTTCGAGCGCATCGAGGCCTGTGAGGTGGAGTATGTGAAGGATGTGTTTGCCACTTTCCTGCTGACGACTTATGAGATCGGTGAGGGACAGCAGCTCGACGTGGAGTTCGAGACGCGTAACGATGTGCGCGAGGAGGAGTATATCGAGATGATCCGCCTGAAGACGAGCGTGCTGCTGGCATGTGCTGTGAAAATCGGTGCCATCTTGGCAGGTGCCTCGAAGGAGGATCAGGAGAACCTCTACAAGTTCGGGGAGCAGATCGGACTGGCCTTCCAGCTGCAGGACGACCTGCTCGACGTGTATGGCGACCCGAAGGTGTTCGGCAAGAACATCGGCGGCGACATCACCTCGAACAAGAAGACCTATATGCTCATCAATGCCGTGAACCGTGCCGACGAGGCGCAGCGCAAGGAGCTGATGGGCTGGATCGAGGCTAAGGACTTCGACCGCGAGGAGAAGGTGAAGGCAGTGACGCGTCTGTACGACGAGATCGGCATCCGTCAGCTCTGTGAGCAGAAGATGGAGGAGTGCTATGTCCTGGCACTGGCGTATCTGGACAAGGTCGGTGTCGCCGAGGAGCGCAAGACTGAGCTGAAGGCCTATGCCGCCGAGATGATGAAACGTCAGAGCTAAGCCGTCGTGGGGAGACTGCTGTTTGTTGATACCCATTGCCATCTCGACGGTGAGGAGTTTGCCGACGACCTGGATGCGGTTGTGGCAAGGGCCCGTGAGGCTGGGGTAGGGGCGATAGGCGTGCCAGGCATCGACCAGAAGTCGTGCGATACGGTGATGGCTGTCTGCCGTCGCTATCCGGGGTACTGCTATCCGATGCTTGGACTCCATCCCGAGGAGGTGAAGGCTGACAGGGAGACGACGCTCGGCACTATCTCCGAAGCGCTGAGGGGCGCATTGTCGGCGCCGTCGGCCATCAGACCCGTTGCAGTCGGCGAGGTGGGGCTTGACTTCTACTGGAGCCGTGAATTTGAGCGAGAACAGCTGCTCGCCTTCGAGGCGCAGGTAAAGTGGTCGGTAGAGACGGGGTTGCCCCTGATGATTCATTGCCGGAAGGCGCAGAACGAACTCGTGGCTATCCTGAAACGCTACCGGGACCAGTTGCCTGGCGGTGTGTTCCACTGTTTTACGGGCAACGCGCTGGAGGCGAAGGAACTGTTGCAGTTTGAGCGCTTCGTGCTGGGTATCGGCGGTGTGCTGACGTTCAAGAAATCGCATCTGCCGCAGGTATTGCCAGAGACGGTTCCCCTCGACAGAATCGTGCTGGAGACCGATGCCCCCTATATGGCACCAGTGCCGATGCGCGGACAGCGTAACGAACCGTCCTTCGTGGTTCATGTGCTGCGCAGACTCGCCGAAGCATACGGCGTTGCCGAGGAGGAAGTGGCCGCGAAGACAAATGCCAACTGCCAAAAAATATTAAATATAAGCGTTTAACTGACAGAATGTGGTGCAAAAATATTACCTTTGCACCCGCTTAACGTAAGGAGAGGTGCTCGAGTGGCTGAAGAGGCACGCCTGGAAAGCGTGTAATCGTCAAAAGCGATTCGGGGGTTCGAATCCCCCTCTCTCCGCAGAATATGTGGTGATTATGAAAAGGCTGATTATTCTGTTTTCCATGATGGGTTTGCTCCTTGTCTCGCAAACCGCAACCGCCCAGGATAAGACTTTGCAAGATACTGTAGTCATGGCTACGACGGACTCTGTGGCTGTCAGTGATTCGCTGGCAACGGAACTGATGTTGCCGGAAGACGGAGAAACGGAGCTGGCAGAAGGCGGTCTGCACAAACAGTTGAAGACAAAGTTCATCGACGGTAACGTGGGCTTCATGTCGCTGGTGGCACTGGCACTTGTGCTGGGTCTGGCCTTCTGCATCGAGCGCATCATCTACCTGACGCTCTCGGAGATCAAGGCCCGTAAGCTGATGGAAGACATTGAGACTAAGCTGAAAAGCGATGACGTGGAGGGTGCGAAGACCCTCTGTCGCAACACGCGAGGACCAGTGGCGAGCGTGTGCTATCAGGGACTGTTGCATATCCACCAGCCGATGGATGCCATCGAGCGCAGCATCACCAACTACGGTGGTCTGCAGGCTGCCAATCTGGAGAAAGGCTGTTCGTGGATCAAGCTCTTCATTGCGATGGCACCATCTCTGGGATTCCTCGGTACGGTGATAGGCATGGTAATGGCCTTCGACCAGATACAGCAGGCAGGCGACATCGGCCCTACCATCGTGGCGCAGGGCATGAAAGTGGCGCTGATCACAACGATCTTCGGTATTGTGGTGGCGCTGATCCTACAGCTCTTCTACAGCTATATCCTCTCAAAGATTGAGCGTCTGACGGCGCAGATGGAAGAGTCGGCCATCACGCTGATGGACCTGATCACCACCTATAAGGAAGTTCACAGAAAGGGATAGGCCGATGAATATAGTCTCGCCGTTGTTTGCCGATATCATGCTGTGGCTGATGTACCTGGTGTTGGCTGTTGCACTGGGTGTGACGGCTTATTCTGTGTGGCATACCCTACGCACCAGGCAGAAAGGCGATGATATCGTGAACGGTGTGCCAGCCGGCAAGATCGGTTGGTGCGTGGCAGGCGGGCTCGTTGTGTGTCTGGCCGTCACCTTCCTGCTGGGTTCGTCGTCGCCGTTGCTGGTCAACGGTCGTCCCTTCACGGATGTCTTCTGGCTGAAGACCACCGATATGTTTATCTTCACCTCTATCCTTCTGATTATCGGATGTTTCGCAAGCGCTATCGTCAGCAGATTCCGGAGCTGAACACCACTTCGACGGCAGACATCTCATTCATGCTGCTGATCTTCTTCCTCGTGACCTCGTCGATGGACACGGAGAAGGGGTTGTTGCGCCAGATGGCCCCACCGCCACAGGAACAGACCGAGCCGAGGGACGTGAACAAGGACCACGTGCTGCAAGTGGCACTCGATGCCAAGAATCAGCTGACCTGTAATGGCAAGACCGTTGATTATCGTCAGCTGGCCGACGAAGTGCGGACGATGGCAACCATCAATCGCGAAGGACACATC
>ODAJ012145111.1_pt1 | contig 23936 bp, 17 predicted proteins | sample 1539241 | NCBI WGS metagenome assembly ODAJ01 (sample SAMN02144231, study PRJEB22623) | gut metagenome | biome: sheep rumen | host: Ovis aries | place: New Zealand
AAACCGCTTTGCTTGTTTCGGGATTGTATCACGGTCGTCAAATGCTAGGAAGCAAGCTTCCTGCACTTTCCTCGTCGTGTAAACAAAAAAAGACTGTGGCCAACCACAGTCTTTCAATTATTGTTTATTCAAAAACTCTTTTAATACTATCGTAGTGAAGGAACTTACCCTCTGCTGCTATAGCTTCTATTTCTTCCTTACTGGCAAATGTAAATCCAGCAGTCTCACCTTCCTGAAGATGAACATCATCCTCTGTAATATCTACAATAAACTTATAAATATCTACAAAGTAGTTATCTCCCTCATCAGGGTTTTCTCTACTATATGTAAATACATATCCACCGTCCGCGTCCTTCACGTCAATCCCGGTCTCTTCCAAGGTTTCTCTTACTACTGCCTCAAAAGAAGATTCTCCAGCCTGCGCTGCACCACCGCTAACTTCCCAATGTCCAGGTGCCCACGCCTTAGTTTCTACTCTTTTTGTTATAAGAAACTTTCCATCTGGTCTTTGAATCACACCTAAAACTGTAAGATGGAAATCACCTGGCTTCATTGTCCAGTCATTTCTTTCCATTGTTCTACCTGTAACTTTTTTATCTCTATCATAAATATCCCAAAGCTCCATATTATTTCTCCTTGTTCATATTACTAATCTTTCAATATTATGCCATTTTATAATATTAAAATCAAGTACAAAGAGGCCTCCCATTTCTTGGGAGACCTCTTTATTTCTCGCATTTAATAAATGTATCAGCTATTATTTAGCCTTTACTTTTTTATTACCTGCCTTTTTAAATTTATCTTCATAAGAAGCTTTTTTATTCTTAGGTGCTTTAACAACTAATTTCTTTGATGTTCCTTTTACTGCACCTTTTCCAACCTTTTTAAGTTTAGTTGATTTAATAACAATCTTCTTAAGCTTCTTACATTTAGCAAATGCTTTCTTACCAATCTTAGTAAGCTTCTTGCTCTTAATATTTACTAATCCTAATTTTTTGCAGCCTTCAAATGCACTATTTCCAATAGATTTTACGTTATTACCAATAATTGCCTTTGTAATCTTCTTGTTCTTTTTAAATGCATTATTTCCAACAGCTGTAACTTTATATGTTACGCCACCAATTTTAACTTTAGTCGCAATCTTAATTACTGTAAGCTTTTTATTCTTTAATCCAACAACTTTAACTTCACCAAATATCTTGCCATCTGTACTTCCAGCTTTTGTTACTTTGTAGATATATTTTTTATCTTTTACAGTAGTACCTGCTTTTGGTCCATCAGCAACAGGTTCAGCTTTAACGATATCAAATGTAGTAGTAAGTGTTCCCTTAAAGAAACCTTTACCTGCAACAGTTACTGTTGCCTTACCTACTTCAACATTGTTATTATATGCAACTTCAAAATCTTCACCTTCTTTAAGTCCTTCTACAAAAACATCAGGTGTCTTTGCTTTTCCATCATAAATATATGATGTTTCGGAAAGACTAACTTTCAATTTTGAAATATCAATAGAACTTCCTTTAAGGAATATCACTGAGTCTGCTATTTCTGGCTTACCCTGAGTACCAGGTCCATCAGCAAATACATATAAATTACCTACTTTTTCAACCGCATCTGCATCTCCTGTTACTATTATAGTAGCATTCTCTGCTGTAATCTTTGGACTTTCTACCATTTGGTAGGACACATGTCCGCCGTCACCTTGATAATCTGTACCTTCAGGCAAACCAACATATTTTACAATAATTGAACCTCCTGAAATTGTAAATGCTTTCCATGCATAAATATCTCCATAATGTCCTTTATCATTTTTAATACATGGTCTTATTTCCATATACAATGTGCCTGATTTCATTTCAAAATAAGGAACAGCCATTACATCTTCTGTAAAAGCTCCTGAAATACTAATACGTGGTCCGTCAATTGTTAACTTGTTATTACAATCCATATCTTCGTATCCATAATATCCAGGAGTACCACACGTTAAAACAGCATATTCATATTTATCATTATCTATAGTCAATTCACCATCACCCTTAAATACTAAATTCACTCCTGAATCTACAGAAATAGATGAATCTTTTAAAGTGTTTTTACCTTTAACAACTATTGTAACTGTATAATATTCTCCTGAGTAAGCTTCTTGTGCTGGTTCGCCTTCTATAGGTATACCTATTACAGGTTCCTCACCAATATCATAAGCAGAATAATTTGATGGCTCTACATAATATGTCCTAAATAAATCCATATTTTTAAAATAAATATATGATTTTTCTGCATTATATCCATCCATTGTTAATGTTGCAGTTGCAGGATCCCATGATAAACCTTTTACATTTGATTCAGCAACACATGAATAATCATAATAACCATCCATTATTCCTTCATATACTACAACTGATGATGCAGCATCACTTAAAGATAAAGTAACCTCTATCTGTTTAGGTACTTCACTTCCTTCTTCCATAGGAAGTCCACTACTCTCCTCGCGAGTATAAAAAGCAACGTAATAATCCTTTCCTTTTTCAAATGTTGCTACAGTCTGTGACACTTCTTTAGTACCGTTCGAACAGTTAATCATATTATGATTTTCATCAAATATTCCAACTGAAACCATATAATCTTTTTCCTGTAAACTAGCCTTAAAATTCTTCTTCGCTGTTTTTTCAGGAGTATACTTATAAAAATAGGTATCCCCCAAATTAACCTTGACTTTTTGTGTTCCATCCTTCATTACTCCAGTTTCAAAAGTTGGTACGATTTCTTCCGCATTTACCATAACACTTCCGAACATAGAAGTAACCATCATCATGCTAACAAATAATGCTAACACCTTCTTTTTTAACCCTTTCATATACTACCTCCTTAATATTTTCTAAGTCCATACCGAACTAATTTCATTATATTACATCAACTTATTGAATACTATAAAAGTTTACTTTTTAACACACTTAAACTCTTTTTTATTTCTTTATTCCTCAGCAAATCCGTGGTATAATTTAATCAACTATACAATCCAGGGGAGGAGGTTTAACGAATGAAGAATAAAATCGCTGTATTTACTAACGGATTTAGTAGCGAATTTATTGAATATGTTATTACAGGTATGCAGAAAAAAGCAGAGATTGATAGCGTAGATATCTTTGTTTTTGTTTCGTACTGCAATTTTGTAACCCCTGAACTTCAGAACAAATGTCAGTTAAATCTATTCCATCTCCCTAATCCGGAGGATTTCGATGGGGCAATAATGCTTACTAACACTTTTAACTTTCCTTATGAATCAGAGCGTGTCTGCGCGCGTTTTCAACGAGCAGGCGTTCCTATGCTTTCTTTGGAAGCTGAAATTCCACATATGTCCTGCATAAAATCTGAAAACTATAAAGGCGTCAGAGCACTGGCACAGCATCTTGTTGAACACCATAATGCAAAGAAAATCATGTATGTTAATGGAATTGAAGGTAATGTTGAAAATTCCCAAAGACGACAGGCTTTAGTCGATGTGTTGGATGAGCATAAAATGAAATTATTTTATGAAATCCAATCAGATTTCAGTTTTTATAGTGCTTTTCAAAACATGAATGACTATTTGGATTCTGGAAAAGAACTCCCAGATGCAATTGTTTGCGGCAATGACCATATGGCTATTGGGGTTCATTCATCACTTACAAATCATGGATACACCGTTCCAGATGATGTGATATTAACAGGCTTTGATATGATTAAAGAAAGCCAATGCACATTCCCGATATTTGCTACAGTCTCAAGAGGATGGGATAAATTCGGTGAAATGGCTTATGATAAATTGAAATACCAGATTGAACATCCAAAGGAAAGATTTTTAGAAATAAATGATTCATTCTTTGTTCCATCAGAAAGTTGTGGTTGCAAAGCTAGCGACTCAGCAGAGAAACATCGATTCTTTACAATTAGAAATCTATACTACGAAAATGTTCTGAAAGACATTATGGATATTGCATTTCAGAGATTACAAGTTCCTCTTGCAATGGCTGAACGTAAGGAAGATTTCTATGACAAAGGATTTAAGGTAGTAAGAGACATTCCAGATCTTGGACCATCATATTGCATATGCACAGAACCGGCGTTTTTCGAGTTGGACGATGATGAGTATCCAGAACGAATAAGAGGTTATAGTGACAATATGGATATTCTATATGAATTAAGAGATGGCCAAAAACAACCTATTGGACATTTTAATTCAAAAGAGCTTTACCCAAATTATAAGCATAAAGTTGGGGAATCAAATGTTTATATATTTGCTCCACTTAATCATTCTAATTTTATTATTGGTTATGTTGCAATTAAAAATTCTCCAAAACTACTTTTCAATTCTGATCTTTACAAGTTTATTTCAAATTTGGACGCACTACTTTTCACTATGCGTATTCATATATTCTCTGAAAGAACAAATAAAGAATTGAAAAAGATTTACATGAACGATGCATTAACCGGAATATATAATCGTACTGGATGCGAAAAGGTTCTTTATAATTATATACTTGAACAAAAAGAAAAGAAGGAAAAATCCATGCTCGTATTTGCTGATATTGATCGAATGAAAACTATTAACGATGTATATGGACATCTTAATGGCGACTTCGCGATAAAGGCTACAGCGGAAGCATTCAAAAAACATGCTCCAAAGGACTGGTTATTTGGCAGATACGGCGGTGATGAATTTATTGCTGTTGGTTCTTGCCCACCGGATAAAGAAATACCTGACTTTATTAAGAATATATCTGAATCCATGACGGCGGACTTTAAGTCCCTCAATCTGGCATTTATGCTTCATGCAAGTATAGGTTATGTAGTAATTGAACCGGACGATGAAGGTACAATTGATGATTACATTAACTCAGCCGATAAAGTTATGTACGCCGAGAAAGAAAAGTATCATAAAATTATAGATTCGCTTCAGAAGAAGAAAAATAAAAATAAACAGACATAAAAAAACAATATCTATATTTTTACAATAAAATATGGATATTGTTTTTCTTTACTAAATGTTATTGCTTTTCAATCCTTTTTATTATCCCTAATCTATATTCTTCATTACTTCATCTTTAATTACACTTCCCCACACTTCATATCCTTTTTCGTTGAAATGTAATCCATCATCTAGATAATAATCTTTATAAAAATCACCCTCACTATCAAGAAGCACACTCTCTGTATCTATATAAAAAAGGTGCTCATAATTCGAGCAATACTCTTTCATAAGATTATTACATTTCTTTTCTTCTTCCCATACACTCCATCTTAATGGTTGTGGAGAAGATGCAACATAAAAAATCTTTACTCCTGGAAGACTGTAACTAATGTAATTAATTAGAGCAACACTTGATTCATACGCCTGTCTAGCATTCTTTATGCTACCATCAGCCATGCCTCCCAAATCATTGGTTCCACAATATATAACCACGGCACTTGGACGAAAAGCTACAACCAAACGATCTGCATAGTTTAGCGCATCATCAAGAGTGGCACCGCCAAATCCGTGATTTAAAACCTGAAGCGGCGCCATATCCGACTCCATTGTTTCCCAAAATCTAAAACTTGAACTGCCGTACATAATTATTTTGCCTTGAGGAATATTTCCTTCATAACTATTTTCTATATCACACACGGCCTGTTCATATCCTATGGAAACTGATGCTTCCTCCTTATCGGAAGTACTATTTTTTGTATTAATCGTTCCTGCTAAAAACCCCAGGCCACTTCCAATAAGCAAAAATAATCCACATATAATAATTCTTATATTATTTCTTTTATTCATACCTAAATATCTAATTACTTAACTTTTGCTACTAATTTTCCATCAACAAGATCAATTAAAATTGTATTACCTTCAAGGACACCACCTTCAAGAATAAGTCTAGCTGAAAGTGTTTCAACATTCTTCTGTAAGAATCTCTTAAGTGGTCTGGCACCATAAGCTGGTTCATAACCTTCATCAATAATAAATGTCTTTGCACCATCACTAAGTTCAACCTTGATGTCCCTGTCTTTAAGACGAGCGTTAAGTTCATCCATAAGAAGAGTAATAATTCCACCGATGTTATCCTTTGTAAGTGGTTTAAACATAATTATCTCATCAAGACGGTTTAAGAATTCTGGTCTAAAGTGATTACGAACATCTGTCATCACAAGGTTTTCTGCCTCACTGCTGATATTTCCATTATCATCAATTCCATCTAAAAGATATGATGATCCAAGGTTTGAAGTCATAATGATAATTGTATTTTTAAAATCGACAAGTCTACCCTGTGAATCTGTAATTCTACCATCATCAAGCACCTGAAGTAATACATTAAATACATCAGGATGTGCTTTTTCTACTTCATCGAAAAGAACAACACTATATGGTTTTCTTCTTACTGCTTCTGTAAGCTGACCACCTTCGTCATATCCAACGTATCCTGGAGGCGCTCCAATAAGTCTTGATACCGAATGCTTTTCCATGTACTCACTCATATCAATTCTTACCATATTGTTTTCATCATCAAACATAGATGCTGCAAGTGCTTTTGCAAGCTCTGTCTTACCAACACCTGTAGGTCCAAGGAACATAAATGAACCGATTGGCTTACCTGGATCCTTAATTCCAGCCTTTGATCTAATAATACTTTCTGTTACAAGTGATACGCCTTCATCCTGACCAACCACTCTCTTATGAAGTTCCTCATCAAGATGTAAAATCTTAGCCTTTTCACCTTCGTTTAATTTAGCAACAGGAATTCCTGTCCACTTTGAAACAATCTTTGCAATGTCATCTTCAGATACATTTTCATGTACATATGTATCATTCTTCTTGCTTTCTTCAGCTTCCTTTAACTGCTTTTCAATTTCAGGTAATTTACCATACTGAAGTTCTGCAACCTTTTCAAGATCACTGCTGTTCTGAGCTGCTTCAATCTGACTCTTTATATCATCTCTTTCTTCACGAAGTTTCTGAACTTTTTCAACATAACCTTTTTCGTTATCCCAGTCAGCCTTCATGCTATTAAACTTATCCTTAAGTTCTGCAAGTTCCTTACTTAAATCATCAAGTCTTTCCTTGCTTAACTTATCCTCTTCTTTTTTCAAAGCCATTTGCTCGATTTCCATCTGCATAATCTTTCTGTTTAATTCATCAAGTTCTGCTGGCATTGAATCAAGCTCTGTCTTAATAAGTGCGCAGGCTTCATCAACAAGGTCGATTGCCTTATCTGGAAGGAATCTGTCTGTGATGTATCTGTTTGATAAAACTGCTGCCGATACAAGCGCATTATCTGAAATCTTTACGCCGTGGAATACTTCATATCTTTCCTTAAGTCCACGAAGAATTGAGATTGTGTCCTCAACTGTAGGCTCATCAACAAGCACTGGCTGGAATCTTCTCTCAAGAGCCGCATCCTTTTCAATATACTCTCTGTATTCATCAAGTGTTGTGGCACCGATACAGTGAAGTTCGCCTCTTGCAAGCATAGGCTTTAAGAGCTGACCTGCATCCATTGCACCATCAGTTTTTCCTGCACCAACAATTGTATGCAACTCATCAATGAATAAAAGAATCTGTCCATCAGAACTCTTTACATCATTAAGAACTGCTTTAAGTCTTTCTTCAAATTCACCCCTGTACTTTGCACCAGCAATAAGTGCGCCCATATCAAGAGCAAATATCTTCTTATCCTTTAAACTCTCTGGCACATCACCTTTTGCAATACGCTGTGCCAAGCCTTCAACTGCTGCTGTTTTACCAACACCCGGCTCACCGATAAGTACTGGATTATTCTTTGTCTTTCTACTTAATATTCTAACTATATGTCTAATCTCGCTATCTCTACCGATAACAGGATCCTGCTTACCAGTCTTTGCCTTAGCTACAAGTTCCTGTCCGTATTTTTCAAGTGAGTCGTAAGTTGCTTCAGGATTATCACTTGTAACAACCTGGTTACCTCTTACTTCTGATAAAGCCTTAAGGAATCTGTCCCTTGTAATTCCATACTCATTCATAATTTCCTTAATACCAGCATTTGCATGTCTTTGCATAGTAAGGAAAAGATGCTCAATCGAAACATACTCATCACCCATGGCCTTAGCTTCATCCTCGCCATGAATCAAAGTATCATTTAAGTTCTTACCAATATAGTTTTGTCCACCTGAAACCTTAACTCTTTTTTCAATTTTACTTTCCACATTCTTTGTAATATGATCTAAATCAATTTCCATCTTTCTTATAAGTTTTGGAATAAGACCATCTTCCTGAGTAAGCATAGCATATAGCAAATGCTCCTGCTCAATCTCTTGATTGCCATGATCTACCGCAATCTTTTCAGCCATTTGAATTGCTTCAATTGACTTTTGTGTAAATTTGTTGATATTCATAGTGTTTCCCTCCTTTTTTTACTACTATCTATCAAGAATTTTGAATAGCATAAATGGGCCACATATCGTAGCCCAACTCTTAACCTAAACTCATATTAGCATAAAAATTAGCACTCGTCAATAGAGAGTGCTAATAATTTTCAAAATCTTTTATATGCGAAAAGAAATTCGTTTTAAATTATTTTATAACGAATTTCTTTTATCTTATTTTGTATTCATAACATGATTATACATTTTCTTCACATCATCACTCATGCCCTTTATAACTAATTTTACATTAGGATTATTATTAGCAAATACGATAAATAATTGATGTGCAAATCCCTGTCCCATCCAGTCTAGACCTTCAAAATCAAGTTCCACCTCACTAAACTCTTCTAATCCAGCACATAAATGTTTTGCTTGCGATCTAGCAGTAGGACTACTATTGTATACCTCTTTTAATCCAATTTTTGTTTTGCTTAATCCATCTTCGCAATAAGCATAATTTTTTAGTCTTTCCTTTATGATATCTTCTTCCATTCTACTCTCCATACAATAAAATTTCAAATTAAAGAGCTAGCTATTTAACATCTACCACACAAACATCATTATTTTTATAATATCCAAACTCCATGTCAACTGTGGTTGCTTCAGTTTGAGTTTCATCATACCTCACCTGTTCATAATGCTCTCTCATTTTCTTATTTTCATGTTTATCCCAAATAAGTATCCCAGCGCAAACCAAAGCTGTAATAACAACTCTTATAATTCTCTTCTTCATTTTGTCTCACTTTCTAGTTATAAATTATTCCCCTTCCATAAAATAAATCCTACTTCCTAAATCCTGGAAGTATCTCACACTTTCATCATAGCCAGTTCCACCAAATGCCTGCTTAAGATTTATACCTGCATTCATAAGCACGCTACCATATGCAACATAATCTTCACACTCACCTGGCATTGTTACATGTCTAGCTATAATGTTATGAAGAAGTGAATCCTGTTTAATATGAACTGGAGATGCTGTATTAATTAGATCTCCAAAATTCTTAATATTATATCTCTTACTTTCATTTGTAAAATGATATTTAACATCACTATCAAGCCCCATAGGTTTGAAATACTCATACTGTTTATTAGGTTCAACTAATGCCTGAATAATCATACCCACTGCTGCCTTCTTATCCTTTGAAACAACAGTCCATTCATTAATATTACCATGGCCAAATACATCCTCATTTCTATATTCAGTATGTTCACCATGAAGAAGCATTCTGCGTCCTCTATAAAAAGAGCCAAACTGAAAAACATCTCTCCAGTTTTTATATGTTTCAATCTGTCTTTTTATAATAGCAAGTTCTTCCTTCTTTAAATCGCATAGATTTATCTCATATCCGAAATTACCAAATGCAGCCACATTAAATCTAGTATCAAGCGGTGACTTTCGAAGTGTTTGATGGTTTGGACTTGCCGAAACATGAGCACTAACTGTACTTAGAGGATATCCATAACTATAACCTGTCTGACAAGTTACTCTATATAAGCAGTCAGTATCATCACTTGCCCATATCTGTGGGAAGTATGATAATATTCCTAAGTCAAATCTGTTACCACCGCTTGCGCATCCCTCAAATAAAATATCTGGAAATTTTTCGGTAAGTGTAGCCATCACTTTATATAATCCAATTACATATCTGTGATATACTTCACCCTGTTTCTCAATAGGAAGATACTTAGAATATACATCGGTAAATACTCTGTTCATATCCCACTTAACATATGAGATATTTGCACTAGCAAATACATCTGACATTGCACTAATAATATAGTCAACAACATCAGGATTACAAAGGTCAAGTATTCTTTGTGTTCTTCCTTCTGAATGTGGTTTATCCTTTAAGTCCATAGCCCAATCAGGATGTTCTCTATATAAATCACTATCAACAGAAACCATCTCAGGTTCGACCCATATACCAAACATTAAACCTAGATCATTTACTTTCTTTGCAAGGGACCCAAGTCCATTAGGTAATTTCTTTTTATTAACATACCAGTCTCCAAGAGAGCAACTATCATCATCTCTCTTTCCAAACCAGCCATCATCCATAACAAAAAGTTCAATTCCCACATCCTTAGAAGCCTTTGCAAGCTTAAGTAATTTACTTTCATTTATATCAAAATATGCCGCTTCCCAACTATTAAGTAAAACTGGTCTAATTTTATTTTTCCAATTTCCTCTAACTATATTCTCACGAACAAATCTATGCATATTCTGGCTCATTCCATTAAAACCATTCTTAGAATATGTCATAACAGATTCTGGAGTTTCAAATTCCTCGTTCGCATCTATCACAAAGTTAAATCCATCTGGATTAATACCGTGAACAAATCTAAGTTTATAATGTGCAGATACTTCACACGCCTCATAATGATTACCACTATACACTAAATTAATGCCGTAACATTCACCAGTATTTTCTGTTGCGCCATTCTTATAAATCATAACAAATGGATTTGCCTTATTTGATGATATACCATCCCTACTACTGTTTACAAATTTACCTGCAGTAAGTCTTCTATCATTCCTCTGCATTTCCCTTGCCCAAGCTCCATTAAATGTAGTGAATGTATAATCGTTAGTTGCAAAGTCAAGCTGATTGCTCATAAGTCTTAGTAGCGAAATGCTACTATCTCCATCATTTTTAAAAACTGCACGTTTTGTAATAACATCTTTATCATAGAAAACATCATATATTAAAATAAGTTTCTGTTTATAATAATCATCTACCAGCGTAATTTGGAGTTCTATATCCTTATTATCTATGGTTTCATTTCCTTCTTCTTTATACTCTATATATGATGATGGAAGAGTATTAATCTCACTCTTCTTATCCAAAACAGATGCACTTTTAAACAGAAAATCAGAAGTTCTACATCCATCAGAATTAATAACTTCAATAAAAGGCTCCCTTAAATCACTCTTTCCTAAAGTTGATATTTCAAGCCTCATATCATCTAAAGAAAAACTTCTATCTTCATTTGTATAATTAGCTGTTGCACCAGGTGCATATGCATGTTGCTCAGCTAAACATAATAAATCTTCCTTTTCTTCTATTCTAATTTTTTCACCATAATAAAGGTGTTCAAGCTGTCCTGTTTTTATCACACGAAATGCATATGTTGTATTCTTTGTATCAAGAACAAACCATTCATTATCAAAATTTCTAATCATCTTCTCTCCTTTTATTAACCTCTATCTATAGCACATACTTTATTCTTTTTCCTGCTGTCTTCTATCTTTTATCTGCTTTGAAATCTCTTCTATCTTTTCATCTGTTAAAATATATTTTTTCTTAAAATATGCAACCGCAATTATAAGACCAATGATTGGAAGAATGGTCATTGTCATCCTTAGTCCCATTTTGCTACTATCTGATACACCTTTTGATAAATCCATCGTCTGTTCAGCTTCTGTTGTTGCCTTACTACTAAGTGAAAAAATAGATAAACTAATTGATGCAACGAATGCAGCAATACCACTTGCAAGTTTTACCACAAATGTCTGCATTGAAAAAATAACTGATTCATCTCTTCTACTATTTTTTATTTCTCCATAATCAACAGTATTAGCTAAAAAGATAGTAGTTAAAACTTGTAGCATTCCATTTGCTGCAAATATAAAGAATGCAGGAATAAATGTAACATATACACTACCAATTCCAATGTTTATTATTGCAAAGAGTGCTGCATATCCAAGTAGCGCACTTATTATACATATATAGTACATCTTTATTGTATTAAAGAACTTTCTAAGAAGTGGGAAAAATAACATCATTGCTAAAATCTGTATTCCACCACCAAATGTATTAAAAAGTGTATATCCATCAAACCAACTTTCTCCACCAAAGTCATATTTAAAGAAATATATAACAAGGTTAGAAGTAATGTATACTGCACAGTTTATAAGCACTATTGTAACAACTATTGTCATAGCCTGATCGTTCGATAAAAGTGCTTTAAACATATCTGAAACACTAGCCGTCTTCATATTAACTGTAGATTTTTCTTTTATATTCACACATGTAATGGTTATAAAAACTATAAATATAATTGCAACTATTAGAGCAAACCATTTAAAACCATACATCTCAATCTTTCTATTAGAAAGGTTATCACCTCCTATGTTTCCAAGTCCATATACAAATTTCATTGTAAGAATCATTACTAATGCTGAACCCACGCCCGCTGCAGATCTAGCAAGAGTAGTAAGGTTTTCTCTCTCTCTACCGCTTTCAGTAAATGCCGGAATCATTGACCAATATGGAATATCCATCATAGTATATGTAACACCCCACATTATATAAGTGATTGCTGCATATGCTGTAAGAGAACCTGCTGAGAAAGATGCAGGTGCGCTAAACATTAAGAATAATAACACTGCATTAGTTAATGTTCCAATCATAAGCCATGGTCTAAACTTTCCCCACTTAGTTTGAGTTTTAGCAACTATAACCCCCATAATAGGATCATTAAAAGCATCAAAAATTCTTGCAATTAAAAGAATAATGCCCATAGCAAATGCTGATACTCCCATAACATCCTGGTAGTAATAAAGCACATAACTAGCTGACAACATATATACCATATCCTTACCTACGGCACCAAGTCCATAGGAAGCTTTTTCTCTAAATGATAAATTCATAATATCCTCCTTCTCTTTAGTTAGTATTAAAACGATACTAACTAACGTTGCAACTCACCCCTAGTTTCCCTATTATTTTTAAAACAAGCCCCTTGCATACGCAAGAGGCTATATGTTATATTACTTCTTCATGTTCATTGCCAATTCAATTACCTTATATGCCCCGCTATAAATTTCCATTTTATTATTTTTCTTTATATTTTCGCACATATCTATTAGGAAATCGTCATCTTTTATAAACATGTCTATCATCTGATTTATGTGAGGAATATCTCTACTTTCAATAGTTCCATCTCCAATTTCACAACTATGAATTGCTCCCCACATCTCATGCTTTCCAACTCTCTTAATAAAGAGTTTTGGAATCGGATAGAATGCTAACTCACTTGGCTTTGTCACAAGTACATCCGCACTTCTCATAAGAAGGTTTGTCGAATATACTGCTTCAAAAATATTCTTATGATAAAAAGCATGTATACCTTTTATTTCAATATTTTCATCTAATGCATCTTCTGAAAACTTCTTTGTATCCTCAAAATCATCGAAGTGTTCAAAAGATACACCCTTCATATCTGGAATACTCTTAAGCAAATCATCCCATACATTTTTATAATCACCTACGTTTATATATAAAACAACTTTTTTCTTTTTGATAAGTGGAAGTATGTGCTTTATAATTCCAGCAAATATCTCCTTCTGTGCTCCCGCACCACCTATCGACATTAGAAAACGAATTGCCTTTTTATTCTTCTTCCTTTGGATTCTTGCATCACAATCACTTTCAATGCTCGCAACAATCTCATGGTCAATATAGTGTCCTGTGTATACAAGGTCATTTGCTGGCATAGGACTATTGACCTTCTTTTTATTCATTCCATTTAAAATTCTATAACCCTGATATGCAAAGTGACACTGCACAGTGTGCAATGACCCTTCTGCTAGATGCAAAGCCATAGGCCAATTATCAGGAATTGCATTAACCACATATTTCATTCCTGCATGCACTGCCGCCTGGGCTGGCCAGCAGTGCGTACCTACAACAGGAATTTCATCTGGCACGTTTTTGAAAACAGGTGCCATAAGCTCTGCTCTCTTTTGATCCCCACTATTGTATGTTAATGATCTAAAACCTTCGTAATTAAGTGGCTCCCAAACAAATCTGTTGAAAATGGGATCTTTCGAAAGCCTTGATCCTAATGAATACAATTTATTCTGCTCACTTATAATCTTGGTACACACTGTGTCTGGATAACCATTAAGGTCCATCCAGTATGGCGTATATCCCATGTAATGTGCACATGATGCCATTGCCATAGAGATTCGGTAATGTCCAAATCCCATTCGAATATTTCCAACTATTAACCCTTTTTCTAAATCAAACTTCTCTACAGAACTCTCTTCATCCGTCTGTTTTTTAGTTGTGACTTTAATATCTTTTACTCCAAGACTATCTCCGATATATTTATTATCGGCAATCGTAACATATAATTCTTTATTAGAATCATCCCCATACTTCTTAAAGCATTTTTGCTTCCCCTTTAAGGACTTCTTATAAGCTCTACTCGTGATTTTATTCTCAAAAACCACACTTGCTCTATCACTCTTCATTTCACCCTACTCCTAAATTCCTCTTTACTAATCCTTCGGTTTATCCTGTCCCCAAATTACGCCTTAATACCATCAATTAAGATATTTACAACTTCTTCAAGTCCTTCTGTGTATGACATCTTGCTATTAACTAAAACATCACTCATGAAAAATCTCTCAACTGTTGCTTCAAACATTGTTTTCACAAGAGCTGTATCAACTGGTCTGATAACACCTTCCTTAATACCCTGATTGATAAGCATTAATGTAGCTTCCCATCCAGTTTCAAGTCTCTCCTGAACCTTAACAAATATTTTTGGATATCTTGTCTTAAGAATACTTAGTTTTTCAAAACTAATATCCTTATATCCTTCTGGCATAACTCCTAATAATCTTCTTAATTTTTCAAGAGTTGCCAATGAATCATCTTCAAGTACCTCTTTTTCGCTTTCCTTTATTTTATCAAAGCAATAATCAACTGTACTTAGGAATAAATCCTGCTTGTCTCGAAATGTATTGTAAATTGTTTTTTTACTCATACCCAGTTCGGCAGCGATGTCATCCATGGTGAATTTAATCCCTTTTCTGTTAAACACTTCAATAGTAGCTTCGATAATCTTATTTTTTAATAATCTTGTTTTCGTAGCCATATTTTCCTCCTCACTATAGGGTTTCGTAAAATGATAGAGTATATAATATATTATAGTAAACTTCACCCTATTTTTCCATACCAAACAACCAAATTCAGAAAACTATTTGACTAAGAATCGTTTCCTTTATAGCTTTATTTTAACACCAATCTTTCTTTTTTCAAGAAACGTTTTTTACAAATTTGGTTTCCGTTTTTTGTGCATTTTTACCTACGCATTTGCCAAAGTACTTTTTATAGTGGGTTGTTCATTTTTTTCACAAGATGTGGTATACTAGAATTGGCTGTAAGTATGATTTTTTACGGAAGGTATAATTCATATTTATAATTTATATGCTTGGGGGTGGATTATGAAATTAACTTTTATCGGGGCAGATCATGAAGTAACCGGCAGCGCTCATTATTTGCAGGTCGGCGACAAAAATATAATTGTAGATTACGGCATGGAGCAAGGTGTAAATCTATATGTAAATCAGGAACCACCTTTTACTCCTGCAGATACAGATTATGTGTTTGTAACACATGCACACATCGACCACACTGGTCTTTTACCTTTGTTATATAAACAAGGTTTTAGAGGCAAAGTCTTCTGTACAGTTGCCACTTTTGAATTATGTTCCATTATGCTTAAGGACTGTGCACACATTCAGCAGTTTGAAGCAGATTGGCGTTCAAGAAAGAATAGACGTAGTGGTAAGGATTTAGTTGAACCACTTTATGATTTCGACGATGTTGATGGTATTCTTGGATTATTTGAAGGCTACCATTATAATGAAGAGATTAAAGTTTGTGAAAATGTTAAAATTAGATTTGTTGATGCTGGTCATCTTATAGGTTCCGCTTCAATTGAGGTTTGGGCTACAGAGAATGACATTACCAGAAAACTTGTATTTTCAGGTGACATTGGTAATTTCGACCAGCCACTTATCAAAAATCCAACATATATAGATAGTGCCGATTATGTTATTATGGAATCTACATACGGCACAAGATTACATTCGGATGAAAAACCTAATTACGATGGCGATTTGGTTAGTATAATTAGAGATACATTTGCTAGAGGCGGTAACGTTATTATCCCTTGTTTTGCAGTAGGTAGAACTCAGGAAGTTTTATATCACCTAAGAAAGATCAAAGAGTCTGGTGTTCTTCCTGAATTTAATGATGCAACTGTTTATGTGGATAGTCCACTCGCTGTCGCAGCAACTTCTGTTTTTAATGAAAAGAATAGAGAATGTTTTGATGAAGAAACTTTAAGTCTTATGGATCAGGGTATTAACCCTATTGAATTTAAGGGACTTCGCCTTTCAATTACAACTGATGATTCAAAGGCTATTAACTTTGACCCTAAACCTAAGATTATTCTTTCAGCTTCGGGTATGTGTGATGCTGGTAGAATTCGTCATCATTTAAAATATAATTTATGGAGATCCGACAGTACAATTGTATTTGCTGGATATCAGTCAGTTGGAACACCTGGCCGCACCATTTTAGACGGTGCTAAGTCAATTAAAATCTTCGGAGAAGAAATTGCAATCCAAGCTAAGATTACAAAAATTGAAGGTATCAGCGGACATGCAGATAGAGCCGGTCTTCTTAAATGGGTAGAATCTTTTAAGGAAAAACCAAAAGAAATATTTGTTGTTCATGGTAATGACACTGTTACTGATGAATTCGCCGCTCTTGTTTCTAATACTTTTGATATTAAAACTGCTGCTCCTTATTCAGGTGCTGTATTTAATTTACTTACAGGCAAATTTGAATTCGAAGGAGTTAAAGAACCTATTAAAAGAAAACAGGTTAGCACTAATAATGTATTCAACAGACTTATTGCGAACGGCGAAAGACTTATGTCTGTTATCAGAAAGAACGAAGGTTGTGCAAATAAAGACTTAGCTAAATTCGCTGACCAAATTAAAGAGTTATGTGATAAATGGGACAGATAGTTGCATTTTGATACTAAGTGCAATTATTCTTTACATACGTATAAATGATTTATGCTAGATTTTATTAATATGGAGGATTTATTATGGGACTTTTGGACAGTTTAAACAAAGCTGCCGAAGAGGAAAAATATGCTAAAGAATTAGCAGCTAGTGCTGATTCTTCAAGTGATAGTAGCGAGAATGCTACTAAGTCTAAAATTCCCGTATACTATAGTGAGGTTGTCAACTTAGGATTTAACTGCGAAGTTTCCTTTAGAATATGTGGATATTTTAAAACATTGCATTCATATATGTATTCCTGGATATATAGTCATGATAGAGAATTACTTTTAGATTCTTTTGACAAAATGCATGATATTTTATCCGGCGAGGTTGAATTTTTACCAGATACAAATATGATAAGATGTAAAAAATTTAATATGTCATTTCACATCAAGGCAAGAAGGGATGAACTTGCAAACTCCCTTGGTTCTTTAAGAGATGACGCTTGTAAGGAGGCTTTAGAAGAACTTCGTAGTCGTGCTTCACATTTAGCTGACAAGACCGAAAACTTATTTAACAGTCCTCTTTCAACATTATTTATTTACAAATTAAAATTTACGAATGACTGGGAAGCTGATAACGACTATGTTCAAAGAATGTTAGATAAATTGTCTTCGCTTTATAAAAGTGGTCGTTTCACACTTTTAATCGTTCTAGAAGCTGCTCATGCTTATAAATTTACGCTTCCAGAAAGTGAACATTTACAGATTGCCACGGTTCCAAACTTTACTAATCTTAATAATGTTCAGGAAGGTAATACTACAAACGACGGTTGGAAAGAAATAGAGGATAAATTCTTTAAAAAGGTCCTCTTAAGATAATTGATGTACATTTAGGAAAGATGTATTCCGTTGTAATAATTTAATTTTATTTTATTAAAAAAGACCATGCTAATATCACATGGTCTTTTTTTCTACTACTGCACCTTTTATAAAATTCAAAATAACTTTATATCCTTCTGCATTATAATGTAATCCATCAGATATATAAGCTGATCTTGCATTTCCATTATCATCTCTCATGGTGCTTGCTATATCAAGATATATCAAATCTCCATAAACATTACACATTTCATATATCTTCGCATTATAAATTCTTGCATTTTCATTTGAAAAAGTTGGATGATTAATTGAGAAAGCCTCGCCCATAGGAAGAATATTTTCTACATATATTATAGCACCTGGATGACACTCCTTAATTTTATCTATTATCACTTCTAAATCCTGTATGAATTTATCCGCATCTCCAAGTCCTAAATCGTTCGTTCCATAACCAACGTAAAAAATATCATAATCTGCATACTCTATGGTTTCTAATATATTTCTATAATATCCATCACCAAATGTATACTCTCTTTCATAACAAGCCGCTGCCGCTGTTGTACCAACTTTAAAAAATCCATTCCACTTAGGCAATCCAGAAAATTGTAATAATCCCTGAGTTCTAGAATCTCCTAAGAAACATACATTTTCAAAATATGAATCATCCACCTTGTCGCATTTTGCTTTGTACTTACTAAAGTTATACCAACTATTATTAAAATGTGCATGCTTGTATGCGACTTCCTGATCTAAAACAAAAGGTTCCTTATATGATTCTTCTGTTTCCAAATAATTACTTTCATTTGAAACATGTCCAGTTTCATTTAAATGGACTTCATCTTTTTCATTATTTTTTATTATGTTCTTATTAACCCACAGCAACGCTATCGTCGTTACTGCAACGACCATTATTAAAACAGCTACACATATTACAGCGTCTAAATGTTTCGCTTTGGGTTCATATCTTTCATCTCTCTCTTTTATCTTCTTACTCATTTCTCTTTTCCTTATTAGTTCTCTTGTATATTTATAAATATCCCCGCGTGTTACTGTACAACTTTATTTATAGAATGTCAACTATTCTTATTTTTTACAGACATAAAAATACACCCCAGAATCCATATAGGACGATTCATAGGATGTATTTATACTAATTCATTTGATTTTAATTATTTTCTTTCATCTCTATCTGATAGCTTCTGACTTGCATAAATCTTAGGAACTATTAATCCCTTCTTAACCAAACGAGCATTTACAAACTTATCTACAAGGTTCGCTACTACTGCTACGATTGGAACACCAAGGAACATTCCTAATATACCTCCAGCCCAGCCACCTAATGTAACAGCAAATAATATCCAGAATGGACGAAGACCTGTTTTATCACCTAAAATCATAGGTCCTAATATAAATCCATCAAACTGCTGTAAGATGATAACTAATATAACAAACTTCACTAAACTTCCTGGAGCAACTACTAGTAATAATAAACCTCCAATAAAGCCTCCAATAAATGGACCAATATATGGAATCATGTTTGTTATTCCAACTACCATACTAACGATTAATGCATAATCAATATGTAATACTGTACATACTACAAAACATATAACACCAATAATTGATGAATCAATAAACTTTCCTATAATAAAGTCACTGAATATATCATTGCTTTCACGTAAATTTGAAATTATTATCCTAGCATGTTTCTCACTAAATATTGCATAAATAAGTCTCTTTAATGAGCGAATCATAGATTTCTTATCAAGTATTAAATAAAATGAAACCACAAATCCCATTAATATATTATAAATCCAAGATAATACTGATTTTGAAGTACCATATATCTTAGTTCCAATATTTGTAGCACTATTCTGAATAAAATCAATGGCTGTTGGATATGCACTTTCCAATGATTTTTCTATTCTTTCCAAATCTAAGTCTGGATACTTCTTAGCTGTTTTTTCAAACCAATCATATGCTTTATCTGAAAATGATTTTGCGTTTTCAACCAAATCGTTAACACTATTTAAAATATTAGGAATAATATAAACTAATAAAGAAACAATTACTCCAACAAATATCACATATGATATTAAAATTGAAAAATACTTTCTAAATTTAGCACATTTTCCTCTGAACAACTTTTTAAAAGCCTTGTGATATAGCCAATTGTATAATGGATTAATACAATATGCTATAAGTATACCAACCATAAATGGAGCAAGTCCGTTAATCAGATCTTTAAGAAAGTCCAAGGTTTCAGCAAAATTAAAAATAGCTTTTACTAAAATGGCACAAACCGAAACGACTATTATCGTATAAATACTTATGGTAAAATACTTGTCACTTCTCTTAAAAACCAGCTTTCTTCTTTCTTCTTCCATAATTTCCTCCGTATAAATCTACTTATATTAAAGTATAACAAGAATTAACCAATAAAACAAGGCAAGTTTTTAAACCGAAACCTTTCCGGTTCCTTCGCTACCTATCGCATTGAACCACGTACAGCTCGTAAACCTCAGGTTACTTCGCTACCTATCGCAATGAGCCTCGTACAGCTCGTAAACTTTCAGTTTACTTCGCTGATGCGGCATTCGCCGCATAAAATAAAAAGAAAAGAATTCATCTTGAAAGTAAACTTTCCGATGAATTCTTTTCTTTCCATTTTTACGTGGCTCATTGCTTACGCACAAAAAAAGTACCAACCCAAACAATTTAATGTTCAAACTGGTACCTTTAGTGCGCCTCCAGGGGCTCGAACCCTGGACACCCTGATTAAGAGTCAGGTGCTCTTCCAACTGAGCTAGAGGCGCGTAACTCAAAACGCAAGAGTTATTATAAGATAGTATCAAGAAAAAATCAAGTCTTTTTTACAATTTTTTTAATATTTTTTAAGATTCCTATTTTTTCTTCTAATTATTAGCAATTTGATACTATCTCTTAGCTATCAATTTACATATAGGATTGCCCATTGAAGAGAACTTCTGCTCATACTCTGTCATGACATTTCCTTTGCACATTTCTTCATTATTATGAAGATCCTTTGTGCTCTGTTCTACATGAAATCTTGTATTTGGAATCTCCTCAAGCGAGAAATCAAATAAATCCATGTTATCAGTCTTAAACTCTACAACTCCATCTTTATTTAAAATCTTATCGTATCTTTCAAAAAATTGTCTTGATGTAAGTCTTCTTTTTGCATGTCTATCCTTTGGCCATGGATCAGAGAAATTAAGATAAATCTTATCTACTTCGCCTTCAGCAAATACATCTGTTATGTACTCTGCCTCCATACGAATAAAAATAATATTATTGCATTCCTCTTCCATTGCCTCTCTTTTTTCAATTGCACGAAGTAAAACACTTGAATACTTTTCAATTCCTACATAATTAATATCCGGATTATTAAGCGCAAGAGTTGTTAAAAACTTTCCCTTACCCATACCGATTTCTATGTGTATTAGATTATCATTTCCAAAAAACTCATTCCATTTTCCTTTTAACTTTTCAGGTTCATTAATGGTAAATTCACTTTCAACCATCTTCTCCCTCGAACCTCTTATGTTTCTAAGTCTCATATTTTATCTCAACTTTCCTATTATTCTCATATAAATCAGCAAATACTTCTCGCGCTTGTTATTATATCAAATAATTTTATATTTTAAAGTCTTTTTTCTTTATTTTATACTTTTCAACTTCTTAAGAAACCCTTTTATTCCTAGGTTTTACTTGTAATTTCACCCTTATTTTGATATTATGTAATCGTTAGAATTTAATATTGGAGTCAATTATGAAATTTAAAATTAAGAATTTATTTATATATATTTTTGTACTAATGTACATCTTAACTAGTAGTATTTCTTATTCATCAACAGTATTTGCTGAGCCTGACGAAAACGAAGTTCAGGCAGATGATAATTCTGATATCGAATCAGATGAGGATGAGGACGAAGATGATGAGGGCAGCGATTTAGAAGATTCAGAAAGTAATGACGAAACTGAAAACACTAACAGCGAAACTACTGATGTTTCAAATGAAAGCAATTCACTTTGGCCAGAAGGTCCAAAAATAAAAGGCAAAACAGCAATTGTCATAGATGCAGAATCTGGTGCAATTCTTTATGAAAAGAAAAAAGATAAACAGATGTATCCTGCAAGTATCACAAAAATTCTTACATGTTTGCTTACATTAGAAAACTGTGATATGAAAGATAATGTTACAATGTCTCATTTCGCCGTTTACAATTTAAGATACGGTGATGCACACATTGGTTTAAAAGAAGGCGAAACCATTTCTGTTGAAGATTGTTTATATGCACTTATGCTTGCTTCAGCTAATGAAGTTGCATATGGTCTTTCAGAACATATCGGCGGAAGCGTCGAAGGATTTGCTGAAATGATGAATAACAAAGCTAAGGAAGTTGGCGCACTTAACAGTCACTTTGTTAATCCTAATGGTCTTCCAGATGAAAATCACTATACTACCGCTTACGATATGGCGATGATAACAAAGGCCGCATTAAAATATGATCAGTTTTCTAAAATTGTAGGAACTAAAATGCATGTCATCGGCAAAACAAAGATGACAAACGAAAAGAGATACACTAACAACTTCCATCGTATGTTATATGAGGATAATAAAGAATATTATAAAGGTATCATCGGTGGCAAAACTGGTTACACTGAAGAATCCGGTAACACTCTTGTTACAATAGCTGAAAGAGACGGAAGAAAGCTTATCTGTGTTGTTCTTAAATCAAAGAAAATATATGAAGATACAAAGGATCTTCTTGATTTCGGATTTGAAAAATTCAAGTCCGTTACAATTGATGAATCAACAATAACATCACCAACTGGCATGTGTTACAATAAGCTTGCACAAGCTCTTGGAAAAGGAATTATGACCGTTTCTTATCCAAATGGAAATTACTTAACAGTTCCAGCAAATGCAGACGAAAACGACATCACATATGAAATAGCTTTAAAGGATGAGAATACTACAGATTCTACTAAGCCTACAACTACTAACGAAACTGCTAGTACAACTAAGCCAACTGAAAAAGCAGATTCACCAAGTACTCCTCCAGTTGCAACAGTTACATATTATTATGATAACAAGGAAGTTGGCAGTATCGATATTTCATATAAAGTAACTGCAAGTCCAAAAGAAGACAACGACGACAAAGGTGGCTTTTTTAAAAACATAACTAAAAAGAAAACAGTTAATTTCTTTAGTTCTTCAATTATGAAGGCAATTCGTTTATTAGGATTAATTTTAGGAATCACGCTTCTTATATTAATCATACTTGCAATAAGAATTGCACATATTAATAAAGTTAATAGGAAGCGTAAAGAAGAACGTAGACGTAAACGACTTGAAATTAGAGAACGTGAAAGACGCGAACAGGAAGAATCCTACAGACGTGATCGTGAACATAGAACAAATAGAGATAATCATATAAGATAAAAATGGGACCATTAAATGGTCCCATTCTTTTTGTATTATTCACAAATTATTTAACAACAAATTTATTTGTTTTTGCTTTCTTAAGACGTTTCTTATATGCTTTTTTATTTTTCTTATTTACCTTAAATATAAGTTTCTTAGCTTTCTTTCTAGCAAATGCCTTCTTACCAATCTTAGTAATCTTAGTTGATTTAATAGTTACCTTCTTTAATTTATTAACATTAGCAAATGCTCCTGCTCCAATCTTAGTAACATTTTTCCCAATAGTAACCTGAGTAACTTTCTTATTACCCTTGAATGCATTCTTTGCAATAGATGTTACATTATATGTATTACCATCAATAGTTACCTT
>ODAJ012072707.1_pt1 | contig 23889 bp, 33 predicted proteins | sample 1539241 | NCBI WGS metagenome assembly ODAJ01 (sample SAMN02144231, study PRJEB22623) | gut metagenome | biome: sheep rumen | host: Ovis aries | place: New Zealand
CATTGTCGAAGCAGCCGAAGTCATTGAAGCAAAAAGCGTGAAAGAACCAGAAACGAAGTCGGCAGAAGAAACAACAGAAGGTTGGGGCAATAGTGTTACATACGTTGACGAAGAACCGACAGCATCCGACTATATCCCATATCAGGATAGATTTGATCGAGATTGGGATGTTTACGATGAAGATGCAATGATGAAACTCGCACAATATAAGGGCGGTTCAATCGAAGATAAAGCCTATAATATACTTGTTGTTCTCAATCGTTCTAAAGAGTGGGGCGAAACAGTTGTAGATATTGTATTCGATGAACTTTATAATGTTGAAGGTGTTAGCGAGGGCAGTTTCCCGGACATTGTTCCAGATAATGATTGCAAAGTTGCTATGTACAATATAGTTCGAGAAAAGTTTGATAACAGCGAAGGATCAACTGAATTTCGCAACCAAAAGAAAGAAGAAGTCAAGTCCAAAGAAACTGAAGAAACAGAAAGCCGGACATACATTGGAACTTATAAAGTAACGGCATATGCGGAAACTGGAAACCCGTGTGCGAACGGCAATTATCCGACAACGGATTACACCATAGCTTGTAACTCTTTACCTTTTGGCAGTAAGGTTTACATTGATGGTGTAGGATATCGAACAGTAGAAGATCGAGGTGCTTCATGGCACAAGGATGAATGGATTGATCTTTACTTGGGAGATGTCGATAGCTGCATTCAGTGGGGCGTTCAGTACAAAGACATATTTTTAGTGGAGGAATAATGAGATTACCAAATGAACTTGAATTGACTATCACGCCGAGAAATTACGGGAAGTCGGTTCTACTAATTAAGGAAAGTGCGAAAACGGGTTATCGGATTATCACACAGTCGAATGAGAAGAAAAATTACATTAAGCAGAAAGCGCATGATATGGGATATGAAATTCCCGAACCATATTCAGTAAATGAAATTGTTGGTCGGAGAATTGTACTTAAAGAAAGAAATGTGCTTGTTGATGATGTTGAATGTATTTTGAGTAAAGCACTTGATAACTACTTAGGATGTCATGTTGTCCATGCAACGATGTCGGAGCAGGAGGAAGATCATTTTGAAGAAGTTGGTTTGCGGTAGTTTCGGCACAATATACTACGCACAGTTACTAAAAGATGGCAAAATGTCCAGCACGAATAGAGAAGAAGTGACAGACGATGCAATCACAGCAGTCATTGACCATATCATGTGTATGCCGGAATACAAGAAGAACAACGGATTTTCAGGGTACGATTATAAGAAGAAAAGCGGTGGCGAAATTGAGATTTGTGTACTTGATAAAGATACTCACAAAGTTGTACACAAGAATCAGTGGAATGATTTTGATCCAGAGAAGCTGCCGACAAGGAGAAAATGGATTGGAGATACAGAGTTCTCGAAACCGCTAATTCTCCGACTCGATATGGGAACAGAGGTTATCGGATATTGTAATGTAACTGCTAAGATATGGTTTAATTCGTTCACAGAAGAGCCGATTGACGAAGCTGATATTGTAGCATGGAGATATTACGATACATACGATGATAGCACTTCTGAAAATTAAAAACGGATTTGCCGGGGATAAATTTTAAGTAGGAGAAAACCGACTATGAGTTGTTACAGAGATAACGGTGAGGGAAATCATCTTTGTGCCGGGATCAAAGACAAATTAGAATGTTTCAAGTGCGATTTGTATGAAGATTATGATTTGATTCAAAATCCGCACAGTTTATTGTTTTCATTTAAGAATAAACAAATAAATACAGAATGCACAGGGCAGTTGTTTCCGAATGGTAAAGGAAAGATTGTTGTTGGGTATCAGGGGATTGGGAAGTCAACTCTCGCACGATCCGGCAAGGGAAGATATATTGATTTAGAATCAAGTAGTTTTTCTGTTAGAGATGGCATGACGGATAACTATGTGAAAATCAACGGATGGGAAAAGATTTACTGCAAAATTGCAGAACATTTGGCTGAACAAGGCTATACGGTTTTTGTTTCTTCTCATGCGGAAGTCAGGAAGATTCTGAAAGAGAGTAAGTGTAAGGTTGTAGCAGTTGTGCCACACCCGGACTTAGATGAATTTTGGATTGAAAAGTTGAAAAAGCGGTACTTTGATACAGAATTAGAGAAGGATCGCAGAGCATGGCTGAATGCAAAAGACAGATATAGAGAAAATATTATGGAAATTATGGATGACTTTTATCCGCTGGAAACAGATGCAGCAGAACAGAAAGTCCGTGTAATTGATAATATGAATTACAGACTTGAAGATTACGTTTAATAGTCGAAAGACTTGGTGGATTTGACCGATAGAAGGTGAGGGAATTTCCACACAAGTGATATCTGTTATATAAAAAATATGTTTAAAGGTAAATAAAATGTATATAGGATCAAGAATTGGAGTAGTGTATCAGAACAGAGAGTTTTTAGATAAATGGTTTAAAGATTTCTGTTCAAAGATTGACGAATCTTGTATTTCTTCAATGAGAAATTCATCATCAGAAGGAATATTTATTTTATTGAAAGATGGTACAACAATAAAGTCTGTACGTATGTCGGAAAGCGTAAGAGGAAATGCTTTTGATAAAATTTATGTTGATCCAGAAATTGACGTTTCAAGTGATACTTTTCAATATGTAATAAAACCTCTTCTGAAAATTCCTAAAATAATTATAGAAAGAGAATATGGCAAGCATGAGTGAATATTCAGTTGTTAATATGGACGTTCCAACATCTTGTTCAAAATGTAGCCTATTATGTACAGACTATGATGTGACGGAATACTTTTGTGCTGGCAATTCGTACTTGAAATGGTGCGATGTTACAAATGTTCCAGATTATTATAGAATGAATGGCTGTCCGATTGTCGGTAAGTTGGAGAAGTTGAAAAGCGGAGAAGTCCGGGCAACTATGTTCGATGATTAGGAGAAAATATGAATATAATATTTGGTCTTGCATCTGGTAGTCTGTTGTATTATGGATTCAGTGATAGAAACCCATTCACTATTATATTAGGTGTTGCATTATTCATATGTGCCATACTTATAAGTTAAAAACCGAAAGGGTTAAATATGAGCAATATTTTGAAATACGCACCAGAATTGTATGTTGACAGCGGATTTTATGGTGTTGACATGGAAGATAGTTTCATTCAAGAATCAGAGAAATTAGTCAAATGCCGAAAAGATCATGCGTGTATAAACTGTCAATCTAAAATTCATAAAGGAGATTATGCATTAAGAGAAGTTGCATTATTTCCCGGAGAAGGAAGGAAATCTGCATATACGTGTACAAAATGTATCGAAGAGTGGCTTGAAGAATCACATCAGGTTGGGGAATAAATAATGTTTGGCGGTTTATTTTACGGATGGGGAGAATATCTTCATCAATCTTTAGAATGGTGGGAGGATCAATTTGTGAAAAATAAGATTGAACTTGTAAGAGAAGAAATGATTGTTGCTATGAAGCAGCATAACACAATGAGAAAGAATACACTATCAATGCTTTTGCAGTCATTACAGAAAGCGGAGAAAGATAAAATTGGTATTTCATTGACTGATGCAGAAGCCGATGCGGTCGTGATGAAAGAGATTAAACAGACACAAGAAACGCTTGATACTTGTCCGGCTGATCGAACAGATATTATTGAAGAATGCAAGCAGAGAATCGCAATTCTGCAGGAGTTTGCACCGAAACAGCTTAACAAAGAAGAAATCGAAGCTGTGATTCGAGAAGTATTCACAGAGATTGGTATTGAATCTCCAACAAAAAAAGAAAAAGGCAAAATCATGAAAGTTCTTATGCCGAAAGTAAAAGGTAAAGCAGATGGGAAACTGGTTAATCAGATTTTGGACAGCTTATTGTCATGACCAACAAAAAAGAAATTATCAAAGCTATTGGACAAGAAGCATATGACATAGCACAAAAAGCAATAAACTTAAATATGTTATGTCCGTATGACGAAGCATTTACGGTGAAAGAGATGCTTGAAGAAACCGGGAGATGCAAACATTGTTTTGTGCCACAGTGTCCATTGAATTGTTTAACATTTGATAGATTATAGGAGAGGGTGTGATGTAGTTGAGTGTTATCACATTGAAGATAGATAACTGTATGGATTGTCCACATAGTTTAGTATCTGATATATTCACAGCGGATTCATGGGAACACGAAGTGGGATGTTTCTGCAAGAAAACTGTTGACGAAAAATATAAAAAGGAATGGACAAATGCAACTCGTTCTGGAGTATTACCGTATAGGTGTGTTGGGTCTGATGATTGGTATTTAAAAGAGTATACAGACGTTCCAGACTGGTGTCCGTTTAAGCAAGAGGTTGATGAATGAAAGATAAGTTTAGCTGTGATAATAACTATAACTGTATTATTCCACCCGGATTAAGCAATCGTGAAATTGAAGAGAGACAACTTCCACATTGTTGTTTGGAATGTGAGCATTACACGATGGAAACTAAGAATGGCGAAGTAATAAAGTATTGTAATTGGGAGGGAAGGAATGACAGACAAAGAGAAAATTGAGAAAATTAGAGAACACGTTACCAAAAGAGAAAACTTTTTCTATGACAGTCTTGAAAAGTATGAAGTCGGATCAATGGGAAGTATGCAATGCACAATGCAAGCAGCATCTTTTCAAGAAGTTAGATATTTGATTGAAGATTTAGATGAAACTGAATCAGAAATTGATATTCAGGATGCTATTGCGGCTATCAGGAAAGAACTGATGAAAAAGTCATCTCTTTATAGTGGTTTTCTTGCAAGCCTTGCAAGTGGAATTAAAGACTGCATTGTAGCAAATTCCAAACGGAATGAGCATGGAGTTTATAAGGTTGAATTTAATGCCGGAGATTTAGCAATAGCCGGGTTAAATCGTGTAATAGGATTTGAAGAAAATGAATAATGATACTGTCAAACTTTTGGATGTATTAGATTTAATCGTAAATATAGATGTTGCCATTATTCCATATGAGAAAGTTAGGGAATATGTAGATGCTGTTAGGCTATATTTAATTAAAAAAGTAAGAGAATTGCCCGTTAATGAAGGTGAATTAAACTTACAAGAATTATATGCGACTTCAATAGATCATATTGAGAGCATTAAAAATGCAAGCAATGTTGATGGTAAATATAATGAAGGATTTTTTGATGGATTGCAATTTTCCCTTGACTTCTTTAAATTCTTGAAAAACAGCAATGAAAGCAAGTAGGTGAATTTTAATGATTTATTTGACGGGTGACACTCATGGAGATTGGAGAAGATTTTCGACAAGCAATTTCCCCGACCAAAGAGAAATGACACGAGATGATGTTGTCATAGTGTGCGGAGATTTCGGAATCTGGCACGACACAAAAGAAGAAAGATACTGGCTTAATTGGCTGGCAGAAAAACCGTTCACAGTCTGTTTTGTTGATGGAAATCACGAGAACTTTGACAGATTATATGGTGGAGAATTTCCAGAGATTGATTATTGCGGTGGAAAAGCACACAAAATCAGGGATAACATATATCACTTAGAGCGAGGATATGTGTTTGAAATTTGCGGAAAGAAGATTTTTGTTTTTGGTGGTGCAAGTTCGCACGATATAGATGACGGGATTCTTGACCGTGACGATTATGTAAATGATGATGATTTCTATGATGCTTGTTATCGGTATCGGAAATATGGAAAGTCATTTAGGATCAATCATTTATCGTGGTGGAAAGAAGAACTTCCGTCACAAGAAGAAATGGATCGTGGTATTGATTCGTTGAATAGAGTGGGCTGGAAAGTTGATTATGTTGTCACACATTGCGCACCGCAGCAGATAGCGTCAATCATATCAAATGGGTTTTATGGTTCTGATAAATTGACAATGTATTTCAACGGATTACTTGACAAAGGAATACAGTTTGATTCATGGTTCTTTGGTCATTACCATGATTCAAGAAGAATAATGAGTAAGTTTTATCTCTTATATGGGGAGATTATGAGAATAGAATAATGTTCATTATTATCACCATAGATGGTAGTAATGTTTATTATATAAAACACAGAACAGGAGATATTTCAAATGGCAAAAAAGATTTATTATGATCCAGAACGTTACAAGAAAGCGAGGGCTTGGGATAGACTTTTGCGAAACACAAAGAAGATGTCAGCCGAAGAGTTAATCGAAGAAGGAGACAAACTTTGGCGTGAAAAAGTAAAGCAAGAGAAAATGGCACGAGCAAGAAAGCGTAAGCTACGACTTGAACGAGAAGCTAAAGAAGCTGCACTTGCAAAGGTAAATTCCGAGAAAGCTGAAACATGATTTTATGGATCATCCTTGCGTTTGTGATAGCCGGGTTCATATACGGATGGAGGTATTTCCGAGTAAATGAATCATACGGGCTTGATGGATATCCACCATTAGGGAAATATCTTCTTTCGTTAAAATGGTGGAATATCGAGATAAACCTTTATACATACAGATATAAATGGTTTTTGAACGTGTGTTTGATTTTCCCGGCAGTGGGAAAATCGCACCGAAGGTTTGACAGATATTATTATTCTGTATCTGGAAATCTATAATGATTGGTTATTATCCACGTTTCGCTCTCATTTACGTGGCTAATAATATAAACGAGTCGATAGTTGTAATCGACTCACCCTAATATTTTATCAAGAGGTGGAGAGGCAGAGAAATTCCGGCTCTGTCTCTCCGATTACAAAAGGAGACTATATGGAAAACACGAGTACGTTTTTTCAATTTGGTTGGAGCATTAAAGATCAGTACAAGAATGATATTGATTTAGATGCTTCTGCTTTTTTATTAGACAAGCGTGGAAAAATAAAAACAATCAATGATTTTGTCTTTTATAATAACAAGCATCATTTAACCAGAGCGGTCATTCATTCCGGCAAACTGTACAATGAAGATGAAGTTATTCGAGAGCGCATTACAGTTGATACAGAGTTATTACCGAAAGATGTTGAAATGATTGCACTAACGATTTCATTCTATGACAGCGAAATAAAGAAACTCAACCTATCAGATGTTGTGAATGAAATTGTAGTTTTATCGCCGGAAATTGAGGATTGTGTAGTTGAAGAATCGGAAATTCCAACTACTTCTGCTATGATTCTTGGGTATTATTTGCGGAATAAGACTAAGTGGGAGTTTCATCCAACCAAAGAAGGATTTGCAGGAGGGTTAGAAGCACTGCTAAAACACTTTAAAGATTAGGAGGTTATATGGAAAATTTGAATATGGAGTGGGAACTTTTAGCAAATGAAGATTACAGATTTATTCACGATAGTCCGCTATTAGGCAAGAATATTATACTTCTTACTTTTGGTGGCAGTCACGCATACGGAACGAATGTAGAAGGTTCTGATATTGATATTAGAGGTATCACATATAATCCGATTGATTCACTTCTTAGCAACAAAGAGTTTGAACAGTTTGAAGATAGAGGTACTGATACTGTAATCTATGGTTTAAATAAAATGTTCAAGTTATTACTGCAATGCAATCCTAATTGTATTGAAATTCTTGGTTGCAAGCCGGATCATTATTTTGAATTGTCTGAAGCTGGAAAAGCGTTGCTACAGAACAGAAAGATTTTTCTTTCAAAACGTGCAATTTACACATTTGGTGGTTATGCTAATGCACAACTTAGAAGGTTACAGAACGCACTCGCACGAGATGCATATCCGCAAGAGGATAAAGAGAAACATATTTTAGGTTCAATCACTCATGCTATGGATTCTATTGTGAATAGATACCATACGATTAACGGTGAGCCGATAAAATATAATTTCTCAAACGACAATGGAAGTTTGGTTCATGCTTATAGAGAATATAATGAAAAAATGCAGAACATGGACGGATTTAAAGATTTTGAGTATGGTGGTATCAATCTTTACCCGGACGTATCTGATAGAGAAGATATGAATGTCGAGATTTTCTGTGATGTTGCATTACATCATTATCCACTTAGAGATTATCGTAATATCTGGGCTGAAATAAATACGATTGTAAAAGATTACGAGAAGTTAGGGAAACGGAACAGTAAGAAGGATGATAAACATCTCAACAAGCACGCACAACATTTAATCCGACTTTATCTAATGTGTTTAGATATTTTGGAAAAGGAAGAAATTGTTACTTATCGTACCGAAGAACACGACTTGTTAATGTCAATTCGTAACGGAGAATTTCAGAAAGAAGATCATACTTATAGACCTGAATTTTTTGAAATGGTTGACGAATACGAAAAGAGATTAAAGTATGCTGCAGAGAATACGTCATTGCCTGAAAACCCGGATTATGAAGCAGCAAATGAACTATTGATTGATATGAATAAAAAACATATCTGCAACTATGAGAACTAAGAAACAGTAATAAGAATTTGAGAACTAAATTTGACAAAAATGAAATTATCAAAGATGGACAATATGCTTATATAATACTTTATGATAAATATAATCAAGAAAAAGCAAGAACAAAAATAGATATTTTTAATATAGATTTGGTGAAAGATATTAAATGGTATCTTCGCAACAATGGGTATGTAGCGACAAACAATTATAATGGTTCATATATGTATTTACATAATTTACTCATTGATAGACCTAATAAAAAATATATTGATCATATTGATAGGGATAGATTAAATAATACTTTATCAAATTTACGAGTCGCAGATTATTCTGAAAATGGAATGAATAAAAGTATAAGAAGCGATAACAAAAGTGGAGTCACTGGTGTACATTGGTCGAAACAAAATAATAAATGGTGTGCAATGATATGTTTTAGAAAGAAACATATAAATCTTGGTTACTTTGATGATTTCAACGAAGCAGTAAAATGTCGGAAAAGCGCAGAAAAACATTACTTTAAACAGTTTAAGCCAATAGAAGAGGAAAAAGAAGTGATCGGCAAAAAAATATTTCATATGCATTTACCAGACCAAGTGCATTTAATCCTTGATAAACTGAATCAAGAAGGACATGAAGCAGTTGTAGTTGGCGGTTGCGTTCGAGATGTATTGCTTGGCAAAGAGCCGCACGATTACGACATTGCAACTTCAGCATTTCCAGAAGAGATTATGAAAATCTTTGACGGAGAAAGAACGATTCTTGACGGTTTAAAACATGGAACAGTGACAGTTATTTATGATCATACACCTTATGAGATTACAACGTATAGGATTGATGGGAAATATACGGATCATCGCCGCCCGGACAAGGTAGAATTTTCACGTAATCTTGAAGATGATTTAAGCAGACGTGATTTTACAATCAACGCATTAGCATACGATAGAGAATATATCTATGATTTCTTTGGTGGAATGGATGATATTGAACGTAAGATTATTCGTTGCGTAGGCAATCCAGCAGACAGAATTTCTGAAGATCCGCTTAGAATCATGAGAGCGTTGCGATTTTCGGCACAACTTGGATTTGTTATTGACGAAGCAACAAGTAATGTTATTTTGGACGAAGATAATATTAAACTGCTTGAAATGATTGCACAAGAGCGGAAATCAGCAGAGTTTAATAAGCTGCTTGGCGGCGATAATATCGTTATGGTTTTCTGGCAGTATTTCCCAATAATCCGTAGCTTATATAGTGGTTTCATGCTGATTGATAATCCTTTTGAAACCGCTATGAAAATTAGAAATTCAATGAATCTTTACGAAGGAATTGCCATATTGTGCGAAGATATGAGTATTGATCTTTTTGAGATTGACGAAGAAGTTGATTTTCTATGTAAGGCAATGAGATATTCCAACCAAATAAAAAAGAATGTAGTTGAGATTATGAAGGTTTGGAAGAAGGAATTACTCTTTCCCGGCGAAATCTGTGCAAGGCACTTGTTGTATAAGTATCAGTTCGCCAATGCAATATCTGGTATCAGATGTAAAATCATTGAATTTGAAATTACGTCTTTACAAACGGAAAAGTCTGTGTTAATATTACATTTGAACGAACTAATAAATACAATCAATTCGATAGAAGAAAACAAAGAAGATTGTCATTCGATTCGTGCGCTGGCAGTTGGTGGACACGAATTGAAAGCAATAGGTATCACGGATAAAGATGTCGGTAAATGGTTGAACACACTAACTGAACTTGTTATGAATGGAGCAGTTGACAACAATTCTGTAGACTTGCTAAATATTGTATTGTTGAACAGTTGAGGTCGTTGCGGCTATCGACTATCGCTACCTAAAAAATCACAAAAGAAAGGAAGAAACCACTATGTTTTTTAGATGGAATGGAAAAAACTACACAGTTGAAGTCGAGAAAGTATTTTCACAGGCAACACAAGAAGATTATCGTCCTGATCTAACAGAGAATGGAGTAGTCATCAAGGAATTTGAAGATATCGAAGATTTTAAAGATTGCAATGTATGTCTTTTCTACAATCCAACAGAACAGCAAGTCACAATCCATTTAGAAAAAGAAGAATATGTAATCATTACAGATGTACATATTGGTTCAAAAGAACTCGATATTATCATCAATGAATTATCTGACTGAATAAGATTTTTTCTATTGTCTTTTCACAAATAAATAAATTCATCATTGACAACTCTTTTGTTTGGTGGTATCATAATAATACACCTTCAGAAAGGAGTTAAATGTATGAAAGATATAGACAGTAGGGATAAACTTATTTCTGCACTTGAGGAATATTTATCTAACCTTTCGCCGGAAAGATATAAGAAACTTGAAGAAGAAGTAAGGCATGATGAAAAAATTGATCATGCTAAATTCATTGCTCTTTACGTGAAGCGAATGCAAGTGTATGAGTTATCAGACGCAGAACTGTATTGGCTTACTGCTGCCGCTTCACGTATTTCTAACAGGGTTGGCAAGCCGGAAAAATATTTTGAAGATGGCGAAATAAAGAATTACAAGTATTATGTGCCAGAAGATGAAAAGAAGGTGGAACGTCCAATCGTATTTAAAGATGCTGTTATGTTGGCAGAAAATCAGTATATGTTCCCATGTTCAATTAGGGAAATAAAGAAATTAAAAGAAGCAAATATCTTGCAGATTGTGCCAGAATTGCAGCGAAACTCAACAAAGAATAAATACAATGAGTTAAAAACAAAGGTTAATCGTCAAAATGCGCAGCAGATAGCAGACTTGATTGATAATGGTGGTTTCTACTATAATAGCATTCGGTTTAATTTAATGGATGATGGAGAGTCTGATAATCCAGTATACGATGCGGATCGTCATACATTAACTATTTATGACGGAACAATCATAGTGCCGGATGGCAACCACCGAACAATAGGGTGCGAACTTGCAAGTAAACATTTAGATGATAAGTTTTGTGTTCTTTTTACTTTTTTAAGCGCACAAGATACAAAGAGACTGTTGAATCAGGAATGGACAACAGTTCCGATTCCGAAAAAACACAAAGATTCCATGAAGCAGACTAATCCAAATGAGATTGTAGATGGAATTATTAGAAGTGCAGACGCTGATCCGATTTATGCAAAAGAAATTGTAAGAGATGGAATTGAAACAAGATACGGTCACGGATTTATTTTGTATTCAGACCTTGCGGATGCTATCAATATGTATTATGATGTCGATCATTTAGAACCAAAAGCTAAGAGGGATGAACTGAGAGATTGGTTGATCAATTTTATGAACTTCTTGACAGAATTACTCCTTGATGATTTCAAGAATTATAAAAAAGTACGAAAAGAGAAGTGGTCAGTTAATCCAACTGCTTGGTATATTTTCATAATGATTAGTGAAATTGTAAGAGATAACCGCCTTGAATGGAGAGATGAAGTAAGGCAGATTATTTCTGGCTATAACTTCTCCGACCAAAATATTAGACAGTTGTTTATTTCTCATAATAAGAGAAAGATTTATGCATTCTGTAAGGAAGAGAGGGCAAGAATATGTTCAATGATAGGCAGAAACAACAATTCCTAACCACGATTGATTCGGAGAACAGCCATAAATCTTATGTGACAGCTTTTAATAAGAGTGAATCTTTTGAAACATCTCTTAATAAAGACGTTGCCGACATGACGTTGCAAGAGATTATTCTTTTGCTCGATATGACAGCCGGGAAGTCCGCACAAAGTATAGCAAATTATCGAAGTCTTTTAGCCAATTATGTTGATTGGTGCATTCGTGAAGGGAAAAGCGTATTCAGTGAGAATAACATTAGCAAAATCAGTTATACGGTGGTAGATAAGCAGCAGTCTTTCAGACCGTCTTATGTTGGATCAGAAGAAGAGTTGAAAGAAATGATTGAAGTTGCATTTCCGCACGACTATTCTTACAATCAGGAGATATTTGAAGATAGAGAAACTATTATTTGGTTGATTTGGTTGGGATTTGAGCGTGATGAAATTCGATTTTTAAAGAAGGATGATATAGATTATGAAAATGGAATAATCAAAAGTCCGTTGCATAACGATATTATCTATAAGGTCGAGCCACGAATTTTAGAAATGCTGAAGCGTATTTCTGAGACTACAGAAATTGAATTTGCAGTCGAAGGTAGGAATCCTCGTGTCGAAAAACTCTGCATCAATGATTATGTATATAGACCGAAAGTTGGAAAGTTTCGACCGATTGACTATGATGGAACAGTTGGTGAGGGTTATGCTTGGAAACGGTGTGCGCAGCTTAATACCGCATACGAAGAAGCAACTGGAATTTATAAAAATCTCACGATCAAAACACTGCCAAAAAGTAAATGGTTTATTGATTACTATAATGCTGGAGAAACAGAAGATTTTATTGAAGCATATAAGACCGATCTACGATTAAGAGAGCCTAATAAAAATGAAAGACAAATTTATATGGCTGGATTGAACTTTAAACGTGATTACGAAGTTTGGAAAAAGGTATTCCGTTAAGTACCGGGTGGCGATTTGCCACTTGATCCAACAATGGATAAATAAAGTGGGTGATGTAAATATGGGCTTAAAAATCTCTTGAAAAATAAATAAAAAACTTTCAAAAACCTATTGACATATTTCCGAGATGTGATATAATCAATAATGTCAAGGGAAGAGAACAGAACAGAACTTGGCAAAAACAAAAGGTACTTTGATAAAATAATAAATACACAATATGGGGCAGTTGCTCAACTGGTAGAGCGTTTGACGGAAAATGTGTTTTGCAAAAAGCACAGACAGCAATCATTTTCTAAAATCAATTTGTTACAAGTTCGACTCTTGTCTGCCCCACTCAAAGGCACAAACAGCAATATTACAAGCATTTGACAGTTAATCAAAAAAGCGAGTGCCTTGGAAATACCATGTTGATGGTATCTGGTTTTCTTGACTGTCTCATTCTTGAAAACCTCCTCCATAAAATAAGTTGTGTTTGGTTCTCGATTTAGTTTATGTGATAAAACGTTCAGAAATGAAAGAAGCTGGATCATAACCAGCAGTCGAGATTGGATATCAGATTTCTGTCATTTTTCTATATCCTCCTTATCGTTATACGGAACTAAGAGACACTGGCAGCAACAATAAAAATTTGAAAGCAAATAACAATCTCTCTTAGGTGTCTCGAAGAGTTCCAATTATGGAAACGACTTGGTGTAGCGGATTTCGTGGTTCGTGGGGCAGAATCACTTGCAGCAACACTATTCAAATTCTTCTGCAAAAAGAACGGCTTCTGGTTCGATTCCAGACGTTTCCAAAGCCCCCTCCGGGAAAGTAGTTTCAACGGATAAAACAGCACCCTATAAAAATGTTTCTTGACACGAAGATCATAGAAGCGTTTCTTGGTTAGTAAGCATTTGCCGAAAGCTATCTGGCTTCACTTTATAAAGTAGTAGAAAGAAACTGACAGCACTTATTCAAGGGCAAGGTGCAGATATAGGTTCGAGTCCTATCTTTCCCATTTGTCGCAGAGGCGGCGATTAAAATGTTATTCATCAACAAATAAATAAATACATAACATTGAGAGGTAATAAAACATGGGTTTTATGAACAAAATGAGCGGTGTTCTCAATGATGATTACAATGAGAGCATCACAGAGAATGGGGCGGTTGGATATAGAACAACCGGGAAAAACCTTCTCGATTTGAATTTTGCAGTAAGTTCTTTGCGTAATGCTTCTCCAGATGATATCAGAGGAAGATTTGAACGGGCGTTTGCAGAGGACAATTTATATGGCTTGAAATGGCTCATGATGTGTCGTGATGCAAGAGAAGGTTTAGGAGAAAAACGTACTCCGAGAATTATCTTCAGATATCTTGCGGAAGTAGAACCTAATATCGCAAAAGCATTGATTCCGCTTATCCCGGAATACGGACGTTTCGATGATCTGTTTGCTTTCTTTGGTACGAAGTGTGAAAAAGATGCACTGAAATATATCAAGGATCAGTTTGAAGAAGATCAGCGATGCATGAGAGCAAAGAAACCAATTTCTCTGCTGGCAAAGTGGCTTGCGAGTGAAAATGCTTCTTCCAAGGAGACAAAGAAAAATGCGAAGATCATTCGTAACTATCTTGGTCTTTCTTCAAGAAACTATCGCAAGGAACTTACAAAGATGCGTTCGTATCTGAAAGTTGTTGAAGTGGATATGTCTGCTAAGAATTGGAGCAGCATCAACTATGAAGCTGTTCCGTCAAAGGCGAACTTGCTTTATAAGAACGCATTCTTGCGTAACGATGAAGAAAGAAGAAGGGCATATCTCGAATCTCTTTCAAAAGGAGAAGCTAAAATCAATTCTTCGGTTAATTTCCCACACGATATTGTTCATCAATATGTGAAAGGAAGTTGGTATGTCAATTCACTTTCTGTTGATACGGCACTTGAAGAATTGTGGAAAGCACTGCCTGATATGGTCAAAGAAGAGGGAAATACCCTTGTTGTCCGTGACGGTTCTGGGTCAATGTGTGTAAGAGTTGATAACAATTCAAGCGTTACCGCTCTTGAAGTTGCAACTGCTCTTGCAGTTTACTTTTCAGAAAGATGCAGCGGAGAGTTTAAAGATAAGTTTATCACTTTCTCTTCTCGCCCGGACATCATTGATCTGCATAATTGTAAGAATCTTGCAGCCAAAATCAGAAGATGTTATCAGGAAGATGACTGCAGTAATACCAACATTGAAGCAACATTCGATCTTATCTTGACTACTGCTATTAGAAATCACATGAAACAGAGTGATATGCCAAAAACGGTATTGATTATCAGTGACATGGAGTTCGATAGTGCGACATATAGTTACTCTGGTTATGGTCGCAGAAGTGTCAATGAAAAGTTGTTTACAACTATCGAAAAGAAGTTCAGGCAAGCCGGATATAAACTTCCAAGACTGGTGTTCTGGAATGTAAATTCTCGAACAGGAACGATCCCGGTAAAAGAAAATGAACTTGGAGTTGCTCTTGTGTCTGGTTTTTCCGTGAATGTTTGTAAGATGGTACTTTCCGGCGAACTCGATCCGTACAAGTGCCTTATCGAACAGCTTGATGCAGCACGTTATCAGCCAGTCGAGGATGCTGTGAAAGATTTCATATAAAGCGAATAGTGTACAAGACATTGAGAAAAAGTTCTAAATAAGGTCATTGTCATAAAGCCACACGCAGCAATCATCAAGTATTTGATTTTCTGTTTGGAAGGAATAAAAGTCCGATGAAATCGGGAAGAAGTTCATATGAGTGACTTGTGTATGCACACTATCTTATGAGGTTGGCTGTGTTCCAGCCAGCCTCTTTAAATATAGAAACTATTAATAGGAAATTTATTCGTAATACTTTTTTAAAATCATGAGAAAATTAGCAACAGTAAGAGTTATCAAGAATATCGAGCCAATCCCAGACGCAGACAAGATTGTTAAATTAACTGTGGACGGTTGGCACGTTGTTGCGTCTAAAACAGATGGCTTCAAAATTGGTGATTTAGTTGTCTATATTGAGATTGACAGCGTTATGCCAGAAAAGCCAGAGTATGAATTTTTACGGTCAAGAAAGTTCCGTGTTCGTACTATCATACTAAGAGGACAGATTTCACAAGGATTGGTTCTCCCCCTCACAATTCTTCCACAAGATAAAAAATGGAAAGTTGGAGATGATGTAACTGATATTTTGGGCGTAACAAAGTATGATCCAGAACTCGAACAAGAGAACAAAGTAACAGAAAATCAAGGAAAGAAAAAGCCAAAGAATCCCATTGTTAAATGGCTGTGTCGGTTTAAGTGGTTTAGAAATTGGTATTATCCACCTAAGATTTCAGGTAATTTCCCGGACTGGATTAAGAAAACAGATGAAGAAAGGATTCAGAACGTACCACATATCTTTGACTTTATTAAAGAGAATAATATTTCTCTGAGTGTAACGGAGAAAGTAGACGGAACATCAGCAACATTCTTTTTGAAAAAGCAGCCAAAGAAAAATGAGTTTGGTGTTTGTAGCCGAAATCGCAGACTTGTTACAGAAGATGATTCTTATTATTGGACAGTGGCGAGAAACTACAAAATCAAAGAAACACTCGAAAAACTCATTGGAGATCATGAGTGGATCGTTCTTCAAGGAGAGATCACCGGGCAAGGGATTCAAGGTAATAAATATCCGATTGATAAAGGATATAAACTGTGGGCGTTTAATTTAATCACTCCAGAAAAAAGATATTCAACTGAAGAAATGCAGCCGATTCTTGGAGAATATGGAATTATGACAGTTCCGATTGTCAATTCAGATTTTAAACTTCCAGACACAATAGATGATTTGGTTGAATATGTTCAGGGATCATCACAGATTGTACAACGAGAACGAGAAGGATGTGTCTTTAGGAATGAAGAGAAGAAGATTTCGTTTAAGTGTATCAATCCAAAGTTTTTGTTGAAAAATGATGGGTGATATTATGGGGTTTGTCTCAATTATAGAAAATATTTTAAGATTTATAGGCATAGTATTTATAATTGGTTTCCCGTTTCTTTGGATTGATGCGCTTGTCAATTTCGATGGAAATTATGAAGATTATGGAGACGATTGGTAATGAAATCAAGTGAACTTGGTGTAAGAATGAAGCAGTATGAAGATGTAAATAAGACTTATCTTATTGATAAGCTGCCAGTTGTTTTGAGATTGGATGGGAAAAGTTTCCATTCTTTTACAAAAGGCATGGAACGACCATTCGATAAGATACTGAATACTGCGATGCAAGAAACTCTAAAAAGTCTTTGTGAAGAAATTTCCGGGTGCGTGATTGGTTATACACAATCGGACGAAATGACACTTGTACTTGTTGATTACGATAAAGCGGAGAGCCAGCCTTGGTTCGGCAATGTGAAACGTAAGATTGAATCGGTTGGAGCAGCATTAGCAACAAGAAATTTCAACAGAATATTTGCCGAAATGGTTGTAACAGCATACGATGAAGCGTTACAGAGTGGAGAAGATATTGAAACGGTCAAGAAAAAATTCGCACCATATACGAACAGAATGTGGGATGCGCTGTTTGACTGTAGAGCATTTAATCTTCCATTACATGAAGTGGAAAACAATCTTATCTGGCGGCAACAGGATTGTGTTAGAAATTCGATCAATTCAGTTGGTCAGGCTAATTTCTCACACAAGCAACTTCAAGGAAAGAATTGTTCGCAAGTTCAAGAAATGCTGTTTCAAGAGAAGGGAATTAACTGGAATGATTTTCCGACACATCTTAAAAGAGGAACGTGTTGCATAAAAGTTCCAGTGACATTAAATCCGGGAACAGACAAAGAAGTAGTAAGACAGAAGTGGATCATTGACACAGAAATCCCGACTTTCACAAAGGATCGGGAATATATTAGAAAGAGAATATTCTATGAGCCAAAAGTTGCCACGACTTGTACAAATGTATCTGATGTATCATCCGAAAATGGAGATACCAACTGAAAGATATTATGTATACGTCCATATCAATCCATTAACCAATAAAGTGTTTTATGTAGGATGTGCAAAAGGTAATAATCTTAGAGCATTTCAATTTGATAAACACCGCAATGAAATATGGAAACAAGAAGTTCTTTCTTTTGGCGGTTTTGTGAATATCAAAATTGAGATTGTACGGACGTTTTACACGGCAACCAAAGCACAAGAGTATGAATATTATCTCATGAAGGAGTTGAAATCTCGTGGAGAAGCATATTGTTGTTTAGAGCATGGGTATTGACAAATTTCCGAAATGTGATATTATAATAAACAAATAAATACAGAAAGATATATCGAGACAAATTAACATGAAAGGTGATTATAATTTGTCAGAGAAAAGCGTTTTTCAGACTCTGTATGACATCAATGTAAACGAGAAAGTCAAACAGAAGAATGGATTAAATTATCTCTCGTGGGCTGATTCGCTTGCAGAGATCAAAAAGATTTATCCAGATGCAGAATTTAAGATTTATGAGCAGATTTTAGATGTTAAAGATGGAATTGTTACGAATAGTCGTTTCTGGTTTGATGATGGTAAAAGCGGATGGGTTAAAGTTAGTGTTACTATCAACGGACATGAGATTATCGAACAATATCCAATCATGAACTTCAAGAATCAGGCTATTCCGGCTGAAAATATCACATCAACTGATGCTAACAAAGCTGTTCAGCGTGGTTTGACAAAAGCAGCGGCACGACACGGATTAGGTCTTTACATTTATTCTGGCGAAGATATCCCGGAAGAAGAGAAGAAAGAAGCAAAGAAGAAAGCTGAAAAGGCTAAATCACAGCTTGAAAAAATGAATGATTTATCATTTGATCTTGCGAAGATTCTTTCTAAATCTAAGACGTTTGGAAAAGATATTCCTGAATTATGTAGAAGATATCATCCGAGCGGAAATCCGAGAAAGATTACTGATCCAGTAGTCGCAGAAAAGATGTACAACGAACTGACAGCAATGTTCGACAAACTGCCGGAAGATGAAAAACCAACAGTTAAAAAAGTAGAAAAGGAAGAAACTGATGAATAAGGTAATTCTGATGGGTCGATTGACCCGTGATCCTGATGTGAGAAATGGAGCAGATGGAAATATCAATGTAGCAAGATACAGTCTTGCAGTTGATAGACGGTTTACAGATGCTAACGGAAATAGAGGTGCGGATTTTATTTCTTGTGTAGCGTTTGGAAAGGGTGCGGAATTTGCAAGTAAGTATCTGAAAAAGGGTACAAAGATTGTAGTAGAAGGAAGAATCCAGACTGGTAGTTATGATGATCGTGACGGTAAGAAGGTATATACGACCGATGTTATCGTAGAGAATCATGAATTTGCAGAAAGTGCAAAGAGCCAGAATAATAGCAACGCTGCAACTGCAGCAACACCGCAGAATACAGCAAAGCCGGATGACAGCTTCATGAATATTCCAGATGGGGTAGACGAGGAACTCCCGTTTAATTAAATTATGAGTGAGTATAGAGATAGGTTTTTAGAACTTGTAAAAACTATTGAACGTCCTGGATTTGATAAACTTATGGAATTTGTGAACAAGTCAGATTTTTTCACAGCACCAGCAAGTACAAGGTTTCATGGATCAGTGCCGGAAGGATTATTGATCCATAGCCTTAATGTATATGATCTGTTTGTCCAAAAGTGTGAATCACCAGTTTTTAAAGAATTACTTGGAGATTTGCCGGATGATTCAAAGAAGATCATGGCTTTATTCCATGACATTTGTAAAACATATTTTTACACAACCGAATTTCGGAACAAAAAAATATATTCAGAGACTGGTTCAAAGAGAGATGAACAAGGTCGGTTCGACTGGAAGTCAGTTCCGGCATATACCGTGAAAGATATGATTCCATACGGACACGGTGAAAAATCTGTAATGATGCTTGAACAGTATATCAATTTGACTCCTGTTGAAAGATACGCTATTCGATGGCACATGGGTTACACTGAACCGAAAGAAAATTGGAATACATTAAGTGCAGCAATGGAAAAATATCCAGCCATTCTTGCATTACACGAAGCCGACCTCGAAGCGACACACATTCTCGAAAAAGACTTAGTAGCAGAGTAGTACGGAATTTTGAGGGAGTTTCAATGCTCCCTCTTATTTTTTCAAAGGAAACAATATGGCAAAAGAAAAGTTTTTTAAATGCGCTTTCTCACACTGCGAACATCCAGATAAAAAAATTCCAGAAGCAGAAGCAACTAAAATAAATAGTAGATATTGGCACAAAGATTGTTATGAAATTTCACAGTTGATTCAAGAGATAGTAGATGATTGGCATGAAAATGTAAGTAATACTGTAGTTATGAGTTTGCTTAGAAAAACAATAAATACAATCATTTTTGATAAAATGAACAATCCGAAACTTCCAAAAAATGAATCAGATTTATATGCGGCAAGGTATTTAAACTTTGCTTTTCAATATGCATTAAATCATAACATTCCGTTGCGACATCCGCTTGGTTTACATTATCTAATTGATGATAGACAGATAAAAGAAGCGTGGAAAAAGAAAGAAGAAGCAAGATTGCAGAAAGAGGTATCAAAGGAAGTAGATATGAGCGAATCAAAGCAGACTACGTTCACTGCAAAGAAAGCCCCAACAGATTTTGATGATTTATTTGGAGGCGTAATTTAGTGGCAGACGTTTACGAGACGCTATCTGACACGCAGTCCGAAGCTGGCATTATTGCCACGTTGGTTTATCACCCGGAATTTATTCTTCATTCCGACTACCTAAAACCGGGCTATTTCTTTCATAAGGATAATGGTTGTATATATTGGGCGATAGATCAACTGTATAAAAATGGCGTTGAGAATATTGACGCATTTAATATCACAAATATGTTGCAGTCAAATAGTGCCGTAGCAAAGCAGATGACAAAGGTAAATATGCCACCAATGGAAGAGTATATTGATCTTTGTAAAGACGCAGCACGACATACATTAGCAGAATATCAGTTGTTGGTTGTTAATGTTGTCAGTCTTTCTTACAAGCGTGATTTATATAAAGAGTTAGGTAATTTGCAACAAGTAGCAATTACTCCTGACTTAAATCTAAATCAAGTAAATAAAAAAGTTTTTGATGATCTCGAACAACTGACTAATAAATATATTTTTGATAATGAAACGCTGTTATTTGGTGAAAAGGTAAATGGATTGTGGAAAGAGGTGTGCGACCGCCGTGTTGGTAATGGGTTATATGGGATTCCCTCAAAGTTTCCGATTATTGCAAAATACTTCACTTATGAAACCGGGGAACTGGTAATGGTTTGTGGTAAAAAGAAACGAGGAAAATCTGCATTCATGCTAAACGAAGCGGTACATAAGATTCAGAATGGTATTCCAACAATTTACTTTGATACCGAAATGAATGATCGTCTTTTCTATGTAAGAATGTTGGCGAATATCACGGGGATTGAGCAGACAAAGATTAAGTCTGGAAATCTCGCACCAGAGGAACAGAAAATCATAGATGATGCGAATGAATGGTTGAAGAAACAGCCGTTTGTTCATAAGTTTATTCCTTCAATTACGATAGAAGAAATTTATCAAACTTGCAAAATTCTTAAATATAAGATGGGATTGCAGTATGTAATATATGATTACTTCAAATCAGATGAAAGAAGTAGTAGCGACCAATATAATGATTTAGGAGCAAAGTGCGACTTTCTGAAGAATAGGATCGCTGGGGAATTAGACTTAGCTGTTCTTGCCGGAGCGCAGTTAAACAGACAAGGCGAAATAGCTGATTCTGACAAACTCGAACGATATGCCAGTGTAAGTGTTACATGGAGAAATAAGACTTCAGACGAAATCAGAGATGATGGAAAAGAATGCGGTAACTATGCTATGACTGTAACACTCAATCGTAATGGTGAACAAATGTTTGATGATGACTACATTGACTTCAAGTTTGCCGGGGCGATTATGAGGATTGAAGAAGCAAAGCAACATAATAGTGAAGAAAAGCCAATTTAGGCGGTGTGTAGATGGAAGAATATAGCGAGGAACTAATTCAGGAGATAAAAAATCAGATTGATATTGCAGAATTTATATCCGAATACGTGCCACTAAATAGAAAAGGTAGAGACTGGTTCGGTAGATGCCCGTTTCACAATGAGCGCACTGCATCTTTTAGTGTCACACCATCGAAGAGAACATATTATTGTTTTGGCTGTGGTTGTGGTGGGGATATCATCAGTTTTTGCACGAGTTATTTAGGAATGCCGTATAATGAAGCGATCAAGTATCTTGCTGGACTTGCTGGACTTGATGCTGAAAAGACAACAGTTTCCTCGTCTGTAAAGTATTTTAAAAAAATGAAACGTGCGAACCGATTGTCTAAACCTACCCCACATAAGATAATTGGTTCTCACATTTTGACAACATTTGAGTATAAAGACATTGTTGAATGGATCAATGAAGGTATTCCACAACAAGTCATGCAGCAGTATGGAGTAGCATATGATAGGCAACTTGACAGTAGATATGACCGCATAGTTTACCCGGTTTACGATATAGACGGAAATCTAATCAATGTAAAAGGTCGGACATTATGCAAGACATACAAAGAAGAGAAGCCAATGATCCCGAAATATATGAACTACTATCCGATAGGTGATCTGGATTATTTTCAGGGGTTGAATTTCAAAAAGGAGATAATTCAGAGAAAAGGTGAAGCAATAATTTTTGAATCGTTCAAGAGCGTGATGAAAGCTGATAGTTTTGGTTGGTATAACTCTATATCATCAGAGACAAGCAAAATTAACCCATATCAGCTTCAAATACTCATTAGACTGCACGTAGACGTTACAATCGCTTTTGACGCAGATGTGGGCTTAAAATGGCTTAAAAACGATGATAAAATCGGCATTTTATCGAAGTTCACAAATGTTTACATAGTCTATGATAAGGACGGTCTATTGGGTGATAAGAGCCTTAAAAATGCACCTGTGGATTGTGGCAAGGAAGTATGGGAAAAATTATATGCGCAGAGAATAAGGTTAAATTAAATGTCACAATATAGTTTTATGATTGATAATATGGTGTGGAGTTTCAGCCGAATCAATTCTTTTAATGTGTGTCCTTATGAGTGGTATTTGCAGTACATTGAAGGGTTGCAAGGTGAAAATAACTTCTATGCAGAATTTGGAACTTACTGCCATAAGATACTTGAAAAGTATGAAAAAGGTGAACTTGGTATATTTGATCTTGCTGATTATTTTGTAGACCATTTTGACGAAGAAATAAAGTCAAATGTAAGCAATCCAGAAAAATATATCGAATTAGGAAAATCCTATTTTGAAAATATTGATCTTGATTTAGGTAACTATGAAGTTCTTGGCATTGAGAAAAAATGCGATTTTGAATTAGAAGGTCGAAAGTTTACTGGTTTCATTGACTTACTTCTTAAAGATAAGGAGACTGGAGAGATTGTTTTAATTGATCATAAATCTTCAAAATATCCGCTTGGAAAACGGGGTGGAGTTTTAAAGTCAGAAGCAGAAAAATTCGACCAATATAAAAAGCAATTATATATTTATTGCACACAAGTTTACAACGAATACGGAGTATTCCCTACTAAAATAGGGTGGAATTATTTCAAAGATCAGAAATGGCTTGTATTGGATTTCTTAAAAGAAGAATATGACGAAGCGATTAAATGGGCTTTGAAAACAATAGTTGAAATCAATGATACTGAATATTTTGCACCGAATCCATCGTTCTATTACTGTGCGAATTTGTGTAGATTCCGTAACTCCTATTGCGAGTTTAAGAATTATGGTTAAGGTGGTGGGATATGCAGAATTATCATAGACATACATCTTACTCAAATATATTTACGCCTGATTCCGCAGCAATGAATGAGCATTATGCTAAACGTGCTGTGGAATTAGGGCATAAAATAATCTGTTCTATGGAACATGGATGGCAAGGAAATTATTTTGAATGTTATGAATT
>ODAJ012185691.1_pt1 | contig 23870 bp, 20 predicted proteins | sample 1539241 | NCBI WGS metagenome assembly ODAJ01 (sample SAMN02144231, study PRJEB22623) | gut metagenome | biome: sheep rumen | host: Ovis aries | place: New Zealand
CAATAATCGTATCTTAAAGCCTTTCGGCTCTAAAATCTTATTGAAGCTTTCTCAAGCTCTCAAAAGAATTTTTAACGACTTTTCGTCGTTCAAAAGAACCCTTCTCTGGTGCTTATTTAGCATAAGCTTTTCTTACATTGTTCAATTTTCAAGGTACATTCCGCTTCTGCCCTCTCGGCGTCAGCCTGTATATATTACCACAGGACTTTTCGCTTGTCAAGAAAAATTTTTGATTTTTTTCAAATTTTTTCTCGGCTCGTTTCGGAAGAAGTGGGCTCCCTCACAGGCGCTTGGCTAATATAGCACCGTTTCCCGGCTTTGTCAACAATTATTTTCACTTTTTTTGTATTTTTTTAAAAAGAATTTTCGGGCACTGTATATTGTGGTTTTTCCGGGATATCCTATACCATATGAACGTACATCATGACAATTCCATTTCTTCCGCCGCTTTGCGCGAGCGTTTTTCCGGCTGCTCCGATTACATGGAACGTCAGATTCGTTTCGGTCTGAACGGGACGCTGGAGCTGCCGGTATGCTGGCTGGACGGGGCTGTTTCCGGGAAGGCGGTGGGGCTGGAGATCCTGCGGCCGCTGACAGAGCTGCTGCGTGCCGCCGGCGTCACCGAGGCTCAGGCGGCGCTGGAGCGCGCGGAGGCTGGCGGTGTCTACCGCTGCGGCGTACAACGGCGAAGCCGCCTCTCGGACGCGGCGGAGGATCTCTGCCGGGGCTGCTGCCTGGTTCTTTTTGACGGTCTGGGCGTCGCGCTGAGCTTCGAGGTGCGCACCGAGGCGCGGCGTGCCGTGAGCGAGCCCAGCCTGGAAAAATCCCTGAAGGGCGGCAAGGACTCCTTCACGGAGACCCTGCGGGTCAATACAGGGCTCGTGCGACAGCGGCTGGCCACGCCCTCGCTGAAGCTGGCCGAGAGCGTGATCGGGCGCAGGAGCCGGACCCAGGCGGCGATCCTGTATCTGGATGGCGTGGCTGCGCCGGGCACCGTGCGGGAGCTGGCCCGGCGGCTGGACAAGCTGGATCTGGACGCCCTCCTGTCCCTGGGTCCCCTGGAGGAGGCGATCACCGACGCGCCCCTCTCTCCTTTTCCCCAGCTGCTGCACACGGAGCGGCCGGACCGCTTCGCCATGCACCTGGCCCAGGGTCGGGTGGGCCTGCTGATCGACGGGCTGCCGGTGGGGCTGCTGCTGCCGGTCACCTTCTCCGAATATCTGAAGGTCACCGGGGACAGCAGCATGCACTTTGTGGTCTCCACGTCGCTCACCCTGCTGCGCTGGCTTGCCCTGGGGATTGGGGTGCTGCTGCCGGCTCTTTACGCCGCCGTGGCCCTCTACCACCAGGAGATGATCCCCACCAGGCTGCTGCTTTCCATCATCGAGGCGGAGCAGGACGTGCCTTTTTCCGCGGCTCTGGAGCTTCTGGGGATTCTGGCCGCCTTCAGCCTGCTCCAGGAGGCGGGGCTTCGGATGCCGAACCCCATCGGCGACACCGTGTCCATCATCGGCGCGCTGATCGTAGGCCAGGCCGCCGTGGAGGCCAAGGTCATCTCTCCCATATCCATTATCGTGGTGGCGGTTTCGGGCATCTGCTGCTACACCCTGCCCAGCCAGGATCTGGGCTTCGCCCTGCGGCTGACGCGGCTGGCGCTGCTGCTGGGCGGCGTCTCCGCGGGGCTTTACGGCGTGGGCCTGGTCAGCTGTCTGCTGCTGCTGCATCTGGCTGGGCTGGAGAGCTTCGGCGTGCCTTACACCGCGCCGCTCTCCGGCGGAAGACCGGACGGCCTGGCCCGGACGCTGCTGCGGCTCCCAGACTTCCTGCGAAAATGGCGGGACCCGCTGCTGCGCAGCCCGGACAAAAGGAGGCGGAAATGAAAAAGCTGCTGCTGTGTCTGCTCTGTCTGCTGCCGCTGCTGGCCGGCTGCGAGAGCCTTCGAAGCCAGCGGAAGGATCTGGAGCAGCTTCGTCTGGTAGAGACCCTGGGGCTGGACCCGGGCCCGGACGGCGTGGTGCTGACGCTTGCCGCCTCCGCCGGATCGGGAGGCGAGGAATCGCTCTGTTACAGCGCTCCCGGCGCTTCGGTCTCCGAGGCCATGGAGCGTCTGCGGGATCGTTCTCTGGAGAACACCCTCTTCTGCGGTCATCTGCAGCACCTGCTGTTGGGGGAGTCCCTGGCGCGTCAGGGGCTGGACCCCTTTCTGGCTTACGTATGCCGCTCCTCTGACGTCCGCCTGGATCTGCCGGTATACGTGGTTCTGGACCGTGATGCCCGGGAAGCCATGACCGGGACCCAGAGCGGAGTGCGCGGCATCATCGACGCCCTGGAGGCCCTGCAGCCCGCCCGGGATACGGGGCAGAGCCCTTCCACCGCCGGGAAGATCCTGCGGGATCTGGAAAACCGGGGATGCGCCCTGGTGCGGACCCTGCGCCTGCGGCCCAACGCCGAAAACGGGGACGCAGGCGAGCAGATCGCCGCGCCGGAGGGCTTCGGCATTCTGCTGGACGGACGCCTGGCAGAGCTGATTGAGCCGGAGGAGGCGGTGGCCGCCGCGCTTCTCACGGAGACGCTGGAGCCCTGCGTCCTGGTTTTGGAGCTTCCCGACGGGCGCAGCGCCAGCCTGGAGCTGGAGAGCGGCAGCCTCCGCCTGCGCCCGGGCTGGGACAAGGACGACAAGCTGGAGAGCCTGGAGCTGGAGCTGAGCGTCCGGGCCGTGCTGCTGGAGCTGGACGGGTTCGAGCGCGCAGCGGACGAGGCGCTGCGCGACATGCTCAACGCCCGTATGGAGGCGGAGCTGTCCCGTCGGATCGGCGCCGTTTTGCAGCAGGCGCGGAGCCTGCAGGCGGATTTTTTGGGTCTGGGCAGCCGGATCGAGCTGCAGTCCCCCCTGCGCGGCAGGGGAATGGGCAAGGAGCTGGGAGAGCAGCTGCAGGATCTGCGCATCGCCGTGGCGGTACGCGGCGAGCTGATCCACAACAATGACATGGATTGAGAGGGGGATGGCATGAAGCAAGAAGCGGGCAATGTCCAGCGACAGCTGCGCAGTCTCTGCGCCATGGCGCTGCTGTCCCCGATTCTGCGGCTGATCCCCGGCTGGGCTGCCCAGACAGGGCGGGCGGCCTGGCTGGGGCCTCTGGCTGCTCTGCCGGCCACGCTGCTCTTTGCCTGGGCGATTGTCCGGCTGCGGAAGACCATGGAGCCGGGGGAGACCCTGCCGGAGCTGCTCCTCCGGCGGCTGGGCCGGCGGGCGGGCCGCTTGATCCTGCTGCTGCTGGGCGCCTGGCTGCTGCTCTACTGCGGCTTCACCCTCCGCGCCTGCGCCCAGCGCTTTCTCGTCACCGTATACCCCCACAGCCCCCCCTGGTTTTTCCTGCTGACCATGGGTCTTCTGGCCCTGGCGGCGGCGCTGCACCCGCTGGAGCATCTGATGCGGACCGCCCGCATCGTGGAGCCGCTGCTGCTGGGCGTTCTGGGGCTGATCCTGCTGACGGCGCTGCGCTCCGCGGACCCGGCGGAGCTGCTGCCGCTGACGGCGGCGGACGCCGGGCCGCTGCTGCTGAGCGCGCTGCCCGCGCTGGACATCGGCTGCTTCGGGCTGACGGCCTTCTGTTTTTTCTGCCCCGCAGGGTCCGGAAAATCCATTCCGGCCCGCTCCGGGGCGCTTTGGCTGGGCGGAGCCGCTCTGCTCCTGACCGCCCTTGGCGCGGCAGTGCAGGGACATTTCGGCGCGGCGCTGAGCGAGCGGCTGGCTGCGCCCTTTTTCACGCTGGTGCGGAATCTCCGCTTCTTCCACAGCCTGGAGCGGATCGAAGCGCTGGTGGTGGGCTTCTGGATCTTTCCGGACTTTCTCCTGGCAGGGCTGAGTCTGCACGGCTGCCAGCGCTGCCTGCGCCTGGCCCTGGGCTGGACACCGAAGGAAACCGAGCCCATCCTCGATCTGAGCAGGGGGCGCTGGCTGATCTGGGCAGGCGCTGCCGCCGCGCTGATCCTGGGACTGCTGCTGGGGGGCGACTCCGCGGCGATGCTTTTCTGGAGCCGCAGGCTGATCCCCTCCGTCAGCCTGGGCTGCGCCGTGCTGCTGGTCCCCGGCTTGCTCCTGGACGAAAGGCTTCGCCGCGATCCGAAGGTCCCTTAATCTGATATGGATGCCCGATAGGAAGGTCGAGCAAAAGTTTCGAGCCGAAATCGCGATTAACAAAGCAAGAGCGCACTTACACCCCCGAAGGTCGGTGAGTAAGCGCGCTCTTGATCACATGATAAGGAGAGATATCCTTTACTCTATTTTTCCAATGGTCATATTATTGACGCAATGCACTGCGATGCCAAGCAAATCCTTGGTTAGTATTTTGTCTGGGCTGTAGGCTTGCAGAACAACGAGGTTATTACCGTCAAGCATAAAAACGAAAACTGTGTCATAGCCATCCATGTCCACTCGACACCAGGAAGCACGTCGCTGGGCATAGATACTGTGATGGAATTCTCCGTGCTGACGGGAACTCCCGATTGCCTCTGTCGCAACTGCATCAATCGTTGAATAAGCATCATCGTGCTGTTTTTGCTGTTCCGTCAGTACAGCGCTCCAAATGTACAGCACCTTGGTTACATCCCTGTTCGCCAACGCAAATCCTTGTTCCGTTGTCTTCTCAATGTGCCAGCCCGTCGGAACGTCAGCTGTAACGAGAAGATTCTGGGATGTCCATCTAAACGTCGATTTTTGATAGGCAAGATCTGCAGGTTCATACTCTTCTGTCAGCTCGTTTTCAACGACAGCCCACCGATCCTCATCGACCAGATAGGACACTTTGACACCATCGATCTCTATTGTTGTTTGCCCTCGCTCCTGTGCTTCAAACAGCCGTGTCAATACATCCAAACTATATCTGGCATCCGTTAGGACTTTATAGTTTTCGACCATCGGCTTCGCTTCTTCCGGAAGTGCGGAGTAAGCTTCTTCGGCTGCAGCAATCTCTGCCTCCTTCTCAAGGGTTACCTTACCGATTGCGTCGATGGCCTGACTGACCTCTTCGGCTTTCTGACGGAGCAGTGCGGAATAAGCTTCCCTCGCTGCGACAAGCTCCTCAGCATTTTCAACAAGTTCCTTGTCTGCCTCAAGAAGGGCTGCATAGGCCTGTTCAGCATCCGTGATATATTTTTCCCGGTCAAGGCTCACTTCACCGATAGCAGCGATCAAACGTTCAACATTTTGGACTTCTTCAGATTTTCGTTCCCCGCATCCGCACAAGGCAAATACCATAGACAAGGTCAGTATCAACGCCACGAGCTTCTTCATTCTCTTTGTTCCTCTTTCTTTCACCATGTTTTTTCGGGATCATAAATTGCGCACCACTGAACTTGCATAAGGAGCGTGTGTTCCTGCCCAGTTAAAAACACTTCCCCAGTGCTTGTATCTTATTTCGTTTACGCAGTAAAAACAGTATATCAGAACAGATGGTAGAATGCAATCATCCGTCTGCAGAATACGCCCTGGCGCGGATGATGTCAAAACAAGTCCGAGACTTCTATCCTGTATCAGCATGGCTTTCGCATATTGCAAGAAAACGCTTTGCGTTCCCTTCTTCAAAGGAACGCAAAGCGTTTCTGTTTTCTATTCTCTTGTTGTCTTTCCGCTCAGGCGGTGTACTCCGGCTTGGTGTAGTAGTCCAGGATCTTGGGCGCCTCAAAGCCGGCGGCATACTCCACCTTCTGGGAATCCAGCTTGTCCTGCATCCGCTTGGAGAACAGCTCGGAGGCGGCCATGACGCGGGCGGTCTGGGCACCGGTGCTGGAGGTGACCTTATCCTCGGGGCTCAGCGCCCGGCGAAGGATGATGTGGTAGCCAAACTCGCTCTCAACCGGCTCGGAGATCTGCCCGACCTCCAGGGCGGCGGTGCCGTCAAAAAACGCCTGAACCATGACGCCGGGTCCGAACACATAGCCGTCGGCCGCGCCGGGGTCCTCGTTGTGCTCTTCCTTCAGCTCCTGAAAACGGGCCAGGCGCTCCTCCTGGTCCTCGATGGCCAGCAGCTCGGCAGCCAGCTGCTCCGCCAGCTCCTTCTTTTCCGCCGCTTCCTCCTCGCTCAGGCCCTGGATGCTGATCAGGATGTGGTCGGCGGAGAGAAGCTCGTTTTCCTCCATCCAGTCCATCACCTGCTGATCGTCCAGCATCTCGCCCTCTTCGCCGTAGCACTTGTCATAGACCAGGTGAGAGAGCAGGTTGACCTTGATGAGCCGCCAATAGAGCTCGGGGCGCAGATGCATCGCCCCAATGGTTTCAAACAGCTGCTCCTCGGTGCCGCCCTCGCCGCAGAAGCCCTGGATGTTCGCCTGGTGCTCCTCCTGGACGTCGGGATCGCTGTTGTCCAGCTGGATCTGCTCTTCCTCGGCCACCGCTTCCACGGTCATGACCCGGCGCAGATTCTGCTCCGCTGCGTCGCCCATCAGCTCCGCATAGCTATGCCCCTCGTCGTCCGCCTGGCTCTCCCAGCCCATGGCATAGCCGTAGGCCTGGTACTGCTGGAACTGACTCTCCAGACGGGTGGCCTGGTTATAATACACATAGTAATAGTCTTCCCAGATGACTTCCTTGCCGTCCACGGTCAGGACCACCTCGTCGGGCTCATGCAGCGCGTAAATCGCGTCATAGTCCACGCCGCCGGTCATCTCCGGAACAGCGTCCCCCGTCTCCGCCGCGGTTGTTTCCTGGGCAGGCGCTTCCTCCTGGGCCGTCTGGTTATCTCCCGCGCCAAGGCAGCCCACCAGGACCACACAGCCAATGCACAGCACCAGAAGCGCAATCAACAGCTTTTTCATGTTCTTTTTCCCCTTTTCATCGGTTTCTCTCGCATGATAGCACCAAACGGGCCTTTATACAAGAGTGATTTTATGAATTCCCGGCGGTCTTTTCCTCGCCGCCCCAATCGGCTGCGAAGCGGCGGGCCTCGTCCAGGACCCGGTTCTTAAACTTGATTTTCAGGCTGAGGCAGGGCTTGGAGCCGGCCTCCACCCGCAGGCGGCCCTTATACTCCGGCCTGGCGTAGAGGGCGGACACCTTCTCCATATCGAAGTCCTTCACCGTGAAGCGCAGATAGCCCTGCTTCTGGACGATGTCGGTGATGCCGGCCTTGCCCGCCTCGCCCCGCAGCAGCGCCACCTGGATCAGAGAACTGACCCCCGGGGGCGGATCGCCGTAGCGGTCGATCAGCTCGTCCATCAGATCGTCGGCCTCCTCCTCGCTGCGGATGACGGCAATGCGCCGGTACAGGTCCATCCGCTGCTCCGAGGAGGGCACATAGCGCTCCGGGATATTGGCGGCCACCGCCAGGTCCGCCGAGCACTCCGCCCGCTGGGGGACGGGAACGCCCCTGGCCTCCAGCACCGCCTCTGACAGCAGCTTCATATACATATCATACCCCACGTCGATCATGTGGCCGGACTGCTCCGCCCCCAGCAGATTGCCCGCGCCCCGGATCTCCAGGTCCCGCATGGCGATCTTGAAGCCGGAGCCGAAGGCGGCAAAGTCCCGGATGGCGGCCAGGCGCTTTTCCGCGATCTCGGTGAGCACCTTGTCCCGCCGGAAGGTGAGGTAGGCGCTGGCCCGGCGGGTAGAGCGGCCCACCCGGCCCCGGATCTGGTGCAGCTGGGCCAGGCCCAGCTTATCCGCGTCCTCGATGATGAGGGTGTTTACATTGGGGATGTCGATGCCGGTTTCGATGATGGTGGTGCAGACCAGGACCTGGGTCTCGCCGCTGACCACGCTCTCCATCACGGAGGCCAGCATGTTCTTGTCCATCTGCCCGTGGGCTACCGCCACGTTCACGCCCTCCAGCATGCCCCGCAGACGGACCGCCGTGCGGTCGATGTCGTCGATGCGGTTGTGCAGGTAATAGACCTGGCCGCCCCGCTGCAGCTCCCGGCGGATGGCGTCGGCCAGGATGGTCCAGTCGTGCTCCATCACGAAGGTCTGCACCGGCAGCCGATCCTCCGGCGGCTCCTCAATGGTGGACATGTCCCGGATGCCGGACATGGCCATGTTCAGCGTCCGGGGGATGGGGGTGGCAGACAGGGTCAGCACGTCCACGCCCCGGCTCATTTCCTTGATATGCTCCTTGTGGGTGACGCCGAAGCGCTGCTCCTCGTCCACCACCAGAAGGCCCAGATCCTTGAAACGCACGTCCTTGCTGAGGAGCCGGTGGGTGCCGATGACCAGATCGCACTTGCCTGTGGCCAGATCCGACAGCAGCTTGGAGGACTGGCCGCCGGTTTTGAAGCGGCTCAGCACGCCGATGTTCACCGGGAAGCCGAAGAAGCGCTGCAGCGCCGTCAGGTAATGCTGCTGGGCCAGCACCGTGGTGGGCACCAGAATGGCGGCCTGTTTGCCGTCCAGCACGCACTTCATCACCGCCCGCAGGGCCACCTCCGTCTTGCCGAAGCCCACGTCCCCGCAGAGGAGCCGATCCATGGGCACGGAAGACTCCATGTCCGCCTTGATCTCCGCCACGCAGCGAAGCTGATCGTCCGTCTCCGTGTAGCCGAAGTTCTCCTCAAACTCGGTCTGCCACTCGCTGTCCGGCGAGAAGGCGTAGCCGGGAAGCCGCTGGCGCTCGGCATAGAGGGCGATGAGCTTTTTCGCCATGTCCTTGGCGGCGCTCTTGGCCCGCTGGCGGGTCTTGGTCCACTCGGTCCCGCCCATTTTGGACAGACGCACCGGCTTTTCCTCGCCGCCGCCGGTATATTTGGTTACCAGATCCAGCTGGGTGGCCGGCACATAGAGAGAATCCGTTCCGGCGTAGCTGATCTTCACATAATCCTTTTCAAAGCCGTCCACCTGCATCTTGACGATGCCGGCAAAGCGGCCGATGCCGTGGTTCTCGTGTACCACGTAATCCCCGACAGAGAGGTCGGCGTAGCTCTCGATCCGCTGGCGGTTGGCGGGCAGCTTCTTTCGGGCCGCCTGCTTCCTGCTCCGCGCGCGGATGAGCTGGGCGTCGGTGAGTACGGCCAGCTTGATATTGGGGTACTCCATGCCCGCCGAGAGGGCGCCGATCCCGATGCGGCATTCGCCGAAGCCGGGCAGCTTCTTCAGCTCCGGGTCCAGCAGGGCCTGGATCTCATGCTCCCGGAAAAAGTCCTGCAGCACCTTGGCCCGGCGCTCGTCCCCGGCCAGGACCACCACCCGGTGGCCCTGCTTGAGATAGAGCTTCACGTCCTCGGCGGCCGCCTGGGCGCTGCCCGCGTAGGAGGGCAGCTGCTTGGCCGGGATGCTGGTCAGCGTCTTGGGGGGCAGCGGGGTACGTCCGACGGTAAAGGCGTCGGCCATGTACAGGGGGAAATCCGCCAGCCGCTTGATCGCCGCGTCCCAGGAGATATAGAAATACTCGGGACTGACGGCCACAAGGCCCCGCTTCTGCAGCTCCCGCAGGTCCTCCTGCAGCTGCTTCTGCCAGTCCCGGGCGCGCTCGCCGCAGCGGGCGGGCTGGTCCAGCACCACAAGGGCGTTGGCCGGCAGATAATCCAGGGCGCTGGCCTCGGGATAGATCAGCGGCAGGTAGCGGTCCGCGTCGGAGAGGACCACGCCGCCCCGCAGCCGCTCCGCATCAGAGCGAAGGGTAGCGGCCAGGCTCGCGGCGTTCTCGCTGCTGCGGCGCTTGGCAAAGCGCTCGGCATAGCGCTCGATCTCCCGGGCCAGGGCCTCCGCGCCGCCGGCGGTGAGGCTGGGCAGGGTCTCCGCCGCGGGGAGGATCACGCAGCGCTCCACTGGCTCCGAGCGGCGCTGAGAGGCCACGTCGAAGTGGCCCATGGAGTCGATCTCGTCCCCCCAGAACTCCACGCGCACCGGCTCCTCGTCCGCGGGAGAGTAGAAATCCAGGATGCCGCCCCGTCGGGCAAACTGCCCGGGGCCCTCCACCTGCTGGCAGCGGACGTAGCCGCAGCGCAGCAGCGCATCCTCCACGTCTTCCACGGCATAGCTGCCTCCGGCGTCCAGATGAAAGGCCGCCTGGCGCAGGGTCTCGGCCGGGATGGTACGCTGCAGCAGCGCCGGAACGGAGACCGTGACGATCTCCACCCCGCCCTCCTGCAGCGCATAGAGGGCGGCCAGGCGCTTCTGCTCCGCCTGGCGGGAGGCGGCCTCCGCCGCGTAGAAGGTGAAATCCCGCATGCCCAGGTTGAGTACCTGCAGGCCCAGCATGGCCCGCAGGTCCGCGGCCATATTCTCCGCCGCGGTGTCGTCCGGGCAGATCACAACCAGGGGCAGGCCCGTTTCCAGCCGCAGGGCGGCGGCCAAATTGGCCCGGTGCACCGCCGAAAGCCCGGAAACGAGCGCAGGAAGTCCTCCGCTCTCCAGCAAAGAGGGGAGGGCGGCGGCTTCCTTGTTTTCCAGTATTTGTTTGATGAGAAGTTCCATAACGGAGGTATTATAACAGAATCCCGCGGCAGAATCAACGGGGAACCGGGGTGAAATCAGGCGTCCCGGCCGCGGAACGGAAGTCTGCGCTCAGGTTTTCAGCTGCTGCAGCAGGTACGTCTCCGCTGCGTCCAGATTCGGGAAGATCCCCTTCGCCAGCCGCTCCATCTCCCCGTCCGGGGGGAGCAGATCCGGCACCATCAGCGGGCGCATGCCTGCGGCCTGAGCCGCCCGGATGCCGTTGAAGCTGTCCTCCACCACGAAGCAATCCGAAGGGACGGCGCCCAAAGCCCGGGCCGCCCGGAGGAAGATCTCCGGGTCCGGCTTGGACCGTGTGACCTGATCGCCGCCCACCACCGCGTCAAAATACGACAGAAGCCCCGCCTCGTCCAGCTCCCGGCGGACCACGCCGCTCTCCGTTGAGGAAGCCAGGGCCAGAGAGATCCCCCGCTCCCGCAGGGCCGCCAGAATTTCCCGGGCGCCGGGCTTCACCGGAAGTCTGCCTTCCCCCCAGCGGCTCTGAAAGCGCCGGCGGGTCTCCCGGTCAAAGCGGGCAAAGTCCACCCCCGGGTAGGCCGCCCGGAAGATTTCCTCGGTACGGGCCTTGTTGGTGCCCACGCAGCGGCGAAAGACCGCCTCGATCCCCGGAAGCGCCAGCTCCCGCCCAAGCTCCTGCCAAACGGCCAGGACGGCCCGCTCCGAATCCAGGAGCACGCCGTCCATGTCAAAAATCACTGCCATGCTTTTCATATCCGCCGGATATCCACCATTTTCTCCAGTCTGGCCGGACCCAGCACCCGGGAATAGAAGTCCCGGATCACCCGGTGCGCCACCGGGCCGATCTCCGCCGTGCCCTGGAGGGGCTTGACCATCAGGGTGACCTCCGCCCCGCCCAGGTGATAGTCGCAGGGGACGGACTCATAGCCAAAGCGGGAGAAAAACTTCCCCAGCTTGCGCAGGGTGTCCGTATCCTCGGGGTCGAACACCGTCAGCTCCGCCACCAGGCCCTGGCGCTGAGCGTAGTATTTGTTGATCAGCCGCATGGCCTGTACCCCCAGGCCCTTGCCCCGGTACCAGGGCAGCACGCCGAAGTACTTGAGCAGCACATAGCCGTAGAGATTCCGGGGGAGGGTCAGGGCGTAGGCCACGTCCAGCTTGCTCTCCTCCTCATAGATGATCAGCAGCTCCGCGTCCCCCTTGGTGATGGCGGCGTGGAGGCCCAGCTTGGGCAGCAGCTCCTTCTGGTCAAAATCGATCTCAAAGGCGTTGTAATACTGCTCCAGATCCCGGTGTCCGCCTTTTCGGATGGTAAACATGTCTCTTATCCTCCCAAATCCTGCGCGCGGCAGAGGGCCGCGTAGGCTCCGTTTTTCTGCATCAGTTCCCGATGGCTGCCCTGCTCGATGATATGTTCTCCCTCCACCACGGCGATGCGGTCGGCGTTCTTCACGGTGGAGAGCCGGTGGGCGATGATGATGGTGGTGCGCCCCACGCTGAGCTCATCCAGGGATTTCTGGATGCGCTGCTCGGTAACGGTGTCCAGGGCCGAGGTGGCCTCGTCCAGAATGAGCACCTTGGGGTTTTTCAAAAAGACCCGGGCAATGGAGACCCGCTGCTTCTGCCCGCCGGAGAGCATCACGCCCCGCTCGCCGATATAGCTGTCATAGCCGTCGGGCATGGCCAGGATCTCCTCGTGGATCTCCGCGCGCTTGGCGGCCTCCACGATCTCCTCGTCGGTGGCGTCGGGCTTGCCGTAGCGGATATTCTCCCGGATGGTGCCGGCGAACATGAACACGTCCTGCTGCAGGATGCCGATGTTGCGGCGCAGGGAGCGCTGGGTCACGCCGCGGATGTCCTGCCCGTCCACGGTGATGCTGCCGCCGCACACGTCATAAAAGCGGGGGATCAGCTGGCACATGGTGGTCTTGCCGCCGCCGGAGGGGCCGACTACCGCCAGGCACTCGCCGGGCTCAATGTGCAGGTCGATGTGGCTCAGGATCGGGATGCCGTTATCATAGTGAAAGCTCACGTCGTTGAGATCGATCTGTCCCCGAACGCTGCCCAGCTCCCGGGCGTCCGGCGCGTCCTGAATGTCCGGCTCGGTGCGCATGATCTCCAGGAAGCGGGCAAGGCCGGCGCTTCCCTGCATGTACTGCTCGGCAAACATGACCAGCTTTCGAAGAGGGGTGACAAAGGTGGAGACATAGAGGGTGAAGGTGATGAGGTCCACCACTTCCATCCGGTCCAGCATGATCAGCAGGCCGCCCACGGTGATCACCAGCACCTGCATGACGCCGGTGGTGAACTCCATGCCGCTCATATAGAGTCCCATGCTCTTGTAATACTCCACCTTGGCGCCCTTGAACACGGTGTTGGCGGAGTCGAATTTCTCCACCTCCATGTCCTCGTTGGCGAAGGCCTTGGCGGTGCGCACGCCGGAGATGCTGCTTTCGATGGCGGCGGTGATTTCAGCGGTCTTGCGCTTGACCTCGATGTTGGCCTTCTTCATGCGCATCCGCTGGCTCAGGGTGAACCACAGCGTCAGCGGCAGGACGATGGCCAGCACCAGGGCCAGCTGCCACTGGAGGAGGAACATAATGATCAGCGCGCCCACGATGGTGAGCGAGCAGATGATGATGTTCTCCGGCCCGTGGTGGGCCAGCTCCGTCACCTCAAAGAGATCGCTGACCACCCGGCTCAGCAGCGCGCCGGTGCGGTTTTTGTCAAAGAAGCTGCAGGAGAGATCCTGCATGTGGGTAAAGAGATCCCGGCGCATGTCCGCCTCGGTGAGCACGCCCATCTTGTGGCCCAGCACCGTGATGATGTAGTACAGCACAGATTTGAGCACATAGGCCGCCACCATGATCCCCATGACCAGAAAGAAGAGGCCGAAGAGCTTCATCGGCAGCAGATCCCGCATGGCCATGCGGGACACATAGGGGAACACCAGATCAATGACGGACACCGCGAAGGCGCAGGCCATATCGATGGCAAAGAGCTTTCTGTGATGGGCGATGTACTGGATGAAGATTTTCAGCGGCTTTGCGCCGTAGTCGATCTGCTTCATGCGTATTTCTCCCGTTCCGCTACCGCCAGTCGATCGCAGCGGTTGTTATATTCATTTTCCGCGTGGCCCTTGACCCAATGATAGTGCATCTCATGCTGCCTTGTCAGATCCAGCAGCATGGTCCAGAGATCCGGGTTGAGGGCGGGCTTTTTGTCGCTTTTGATCCAGCCCTTTTTCCGCCAGCCCCAGGCCCAGCCCTTTTCCAGGGCATCGATCACATACTTGGAATCGGAGTAGAGCTCCACCACGCAGCTCTCCCGCAGGGCCAGCAGGCCCTGGATCACGGCGGTGAGCTCCATGCGGTTGTTGGTGGTCTGCTCCTCGCCGCCGGAGAGCTCCCGCTCATGGCCGTTCCAGCGCAGGATCGCGCCCCAGCCGCCGGGGCCGGGATTGCCGCTGCAGGCCCCGTCGGTATAGAGTTCTACGGTTTTCATCTCAATCTTCCTCTGATACGACGGCGAAAAGCCGGGAAGCTTTTCGCCGCGCCGCCTTTCGGCAAAGATGCCCCTCTTTTCAGATTCCCTTTTCGTACCGGTCCTTCAGCACCCGGTACTCATACCGGTCGATGAGGCCGATCTTCAGCCAGTCGTCCAGCTGGGCGATCCGCCTGGCCTTGTCCCGACGGAAATGATCTTCCCCGGTCTGTTCACAGACGATGCAGGGGGCCTCCGGCGCGGAAAAATCCCGGTGTGCGGCGGGTTTTTTGACGGGCAGGGGCTTCTTCCGTTCCGGGGTGAAGCTGTGCTGCGCGGCCTCTACTTCCGCGTAATAATCCTGGTGGTTTGCCTTCCATTTTTTCTTGTAGGCTGTTGCCCGGGACGCAAGAAAGCTTATCACAACATAGACCAGAATGATGACAACGATTCCGCTTTTCATGCGCGTTCCTCCTTTGTCCGCTGCGCGCTCCCCATGCGAGGGGAGCATCTCAGACGAACGGACGTCTCTTTCAGATGTCCCGCAGGTAGCGGTCCTTCAGCACCCGGTATTCGTCCCGGTCGATGATGCCGTTTTTCAGCCAGTCGTCCAGCTGGGCGATCCGCCGGGCCTTATCCCGCTGGAAATGATCCTCCCCGGTCTGTTCGCAGACGATGCAGGGGGCCTCCGGCGCGGAAAAGTCTCGGTGCTCCGGGCGCTTCATGGACGGCACCGGGCGATGGAGCTCCACGGTGGGAGCTCTTCTCTGCGCCGCTGCCGCAGGGGTCTGCTTTTTTTGCGCCGTCCCCTTGCCGTTTTTCTTTTTGGCCGCTTCGATCAGCTTGGGGACCAGCCAAAAGAGCAGGATCAAAAGTAGAAAGCCTTCCATGGATGAACCCTCCTTCTACCCGAGATATAAAAGATCATACGGTGTTATCCTACTCCCGTGGGGCGTTCTTATTCCTCGCCGGAGGACTCCTCGCCGCTGACCGTGTCGGCGTCCTCCGTCTCCCGCATGGTCTTCTCGATGGAGATGACCCGGCTGCCCTCCGTCAGGCGCATGACGCGCACGCCCTGGGTGGCGCGGCTCAGCAGAGAGATATTGTCCACCGCCATGCGGATGATGGTGCCGTCGTCGGAGATGACCAGCAGGTCCTCCCCGGGATTGACCATCTTCACATCGGCCACAGGGCCGGTCTTATCGGTGACGTTGTAGTTGCGCAGACCCAGACCGCCCCGGCCGTGGACGCTGTATTCCTCCACGGCGGTGCGCTTGCCGTAGCCCTTTTCGGTGATGGAGAGGAGAGCCTCGCCGCCGTAGGTACTGCCGGCGCCCACCACATAGTCGCCCTCGCGCAGGCGGATGCCCCGCACGCCGACGGCGGTACGCCCCATGGGACGCACGTCGTTTTCATCGAAGCAGACGGCCATTCCGTTGCGGGTGGCAATGAGGATGTTTTCATCCCCCATGGTCTGGAGCACGGTGATGAGCTCGTCTCCCTCATCCAGGGTGAGTGCCCGGATGCCGCTGGAGCGGATGTTCCGCAGGGCGCCCTGGCTCATGCGCTTGACCGTGCCGTTGCGGGTGACGAAGAAGAGGTAGTTCTCTTCCTCCAGGCCCCGGCCCCGGATCATGGCGCTGACCTTCTCGCCGGATTCGATCTGGATGATATTGACGATATTGGTGCCCCTTGCGTTCCGTCCCGCCTCGGGAATATGGTAGCCCTTCTTGATGAAGACCCGGCCCTTGGAGGTGAAGAACAGGATGTTGTCGTGGGTGGAGGCGGTGAACACGGTGCTCACATAGTCCTCCTCGCGGGTCACCGTGGCGCGGATGCCCTTGCCGCCCCGGCCCTGGGCCCGGTACTCGCTGACAGGCAGGCGCTTGATGTAGCCGCCGTGGGTCAGGGTGAAGACGCACTGCTCCTCCTCGATGAGATCCTCCACGTCGATCTCGTCCTCCACGTCCTGGATCTCGGTCTTGCGCCCGTCGCCGTACTTGTCCCGCAGCTGGATCAGTTCGTCCTTCAGCACGCCCTTGATCTTCTCAGGATCGGCCAGCAGCTCCTGGTAATAGGCGATCTTGGCCTCCAGGTCCTTGTACTCCTGCTCCAGCTTCTCCCGGTTCAGCCCCTGCAGGGCGATGAGGCGCATGTCGCAGATGGCCTGGGCCTGTACATCGGACAGGTTAAAGCGCTCCATCAGATTTTGCTTGGCGTTGTCGTAGCTGTTGCGGATGATGTGGATGACCTCGTCAATGTTGTCCTGGGCGATCAGCAGACCCTCCAGCAGATGGGCCCGCTCCTGGGCCTTGCGCAGATCGTAGCGGGTGCGCCGGACGATGACCTCCTCCTGGAAGCTCAGATACTCGTCCAGAATATGCCGCAGGGACAGGATCTTGGGCTGGGTCTGGTTGTTCACCAGGGCCAGCATGTTGATGGAGAAGCTGGACTGCATGGCAGTCTGCGCGAAGAGGCGGTTCAGCACCACCTGGGGGTTGGCGTCCCGCTTGAGCTCGATGACCATGCGCATGCCGTTGCGGTCCGTCTCATCCCGCAGGTCGGAGATGCCCTCCAGGCGCTTTTCCCGCACCTGGTCGGCGATGTTCTTGATGAGCTGGCGCTTATTGACCTGATAGGGCAGCTCCGTCACGATGATGCGGGTGCGGCCCTGGCCGTGCTCCTCAAACTCGGTGCGGGCGCGGACGATGACCTTGCCCCGGCCGGTGGCGTAGGCCTGGCGGATGCCGGCGCGGCCCATGATGATGCCTCGGGTGGGGAAGTCGGGTCCCGTGATATGCTGCATCAGATCGGCCAGGGTGGCCTCGGGATTGTCCAGCACGCAGACGCAGGCATTGATGACCTCGGTGAGATTGTGGGGCGGGATGTTGGTGGCCATGCCCACGGCGATGCCGCTGGAGCCGTTGACCAGCAGATTGGGGAAGCGGGAGGGGAGCACCCGGGGCTCCTTCCGGCTCTCGTCAAAGTTGGGGTCCCAGTCCACAGTGTCCTTGTCGATATCCCGCAGCATCTCGTTGGAGATCTTCGAGAGCCGCGCCTCGGTGTATCGATAGGCAGCGGGGGGATCGCCGTCCACGGAACCGAAGTTGCCGTGGCCGTCCACCAGCATATAGCGCATGGAGAAGTCCTGGGCCAGGCGCACCATAGCGTCATACACAGAGGCGTCGCCGTGGGGATGGTAGTGACCCAGCACGTCGCCCACACAGGTGGCGGACTTCTTAAAGGGCTTGTCACTGGTGAGATTGCCCTCATACATGGTATAGAGGATGCGGCGGTGCACCGGCTTGAGACCGTCCCGCACGTCGGGCAGGGCCCGGCCCACGATGACGGACATGGCGTAGTCGATATAGCTGGTCTGCATCTCGCTGACCAGCTCCGACTCGGTGATCACCTGATTGGGAAACGCGATATCTTCCGGTTTGTAGTCTCGTTTATGTGCCATTTCCTATAATTCCTTCCTTTTAAGCTCCCCTGTGGGGGAGCTGTCACCGAAGGTGACTGAAGGGGTGTTCGATGATATTCACACCCCTATCGGCGCTCCGCGCCACTTCCCCCAGAGGGGGGAGAAAGCGGTACTAAATATCCAGATTCACCACATACTTGGCGTTCTGCTCGATCCAATCCCGCCGGGGCTCCACTTCCTCGCCCATGAGGACGGTGAAGACCTGGTCGGCCAGGATGGCGTCGTTCAGGGTGATGCGGCGCAGGGAGCGCTTCTCCGGGTCCATGGTGGTCTCCCACAGCTCGTGGGGGTCCATCTCGCCCAGACCTTTGAAGCGGGAAATATCGATCTTCACATTGGGATTGTCGCCCCGCATCTCCGCGCTGATCTGGTCCCGCTGCTCGTCGGAATAGGCCACCCGCTGCTGCTTTCCCCGGCTCAGCTTATAGAGCGGGGGCACGGCGGAGTAGACATAGCCGTTTTCGATGAGCGGGCGCATGTAGCGGAAGAAGAAGGTCAGCAGCAGGGTGCGGATATGGCTGCCGTCCACATCGGCATCGGCCATGATGATGATCTTGTGGTAGCGGAGCTTGTCCATATTGAACTCGTCCCCGATACCGGCGCCAAGGGCCACGATGAGGGGATAGAGCTTGTCGTTGCCGTAGATCTTGTCGGCCCGGGCCTTCTCCACGTTCAGCATCTTGCCCCACATGGCCAGGATCGCCTGGAAGCGGCTGTCCCGTCCCTGGATGGCGGAGCCGGCGGCGGAGTCGCCCTCCACAATGTAAATTTCGCACAGGGAGGGGTCCCGCTCGTTGCAGTCCTGGAGCTTATCGGGCATCTGGCCGCTCTCCAGCCCGGTCTTCCGCCGGACGGATTCCCGCGCCTTGCGGGCGGCCTCCCTGGCCCGGTTGGCCATCATGGCCTTCTCCAGAATGGCCTTGGCCACCTGGGGGTGCTCCTCAAAATAGATGCTCAGCTGGTCGTTTACAATGCTGTCCACCAGGGTGCGGATATAGGCGTTGCCCAGCTTCTGCTTGGTCTGGCCCTCGAACTGGGCCTCAGGCAGCTTCACGGAAATGACCGCGGAAATGCCCTCCCGCACGTCCTCGCCGGAGACCTTGTCGTCCCCCTTGATGATGTTGTTTTTCTGGCCGTAGGCGTTGATGACGCGGGTCAGGGCCGTCTTGAAGCCCGTCTCGTGCATGCCGCCCTCGGGGGTGTGAATATCGTTTGCGAAAGAGACCAGGGTCTCGTTGAAGCCGTCGTTATACTGCAGGGCGATCTCGGCGATGGCGTCTCCCTTGGAGCCGGAGAGATAGATCACGTCGCTGTGAATGGGGGTCTTGTGCTTGTTCAGGTAGCTCACAAATTCCCGGATGCCGCCCTCATAGCACATGGTCTCGCTCTGCTCTTTTCCTTCCCGCCGGTCCTCCAGACTGATGGTAAGACCGCCGTTGAGGAAGGCCTGCTCCCGCATACGGGTGTGCAGGATCTCATAATCATAGACCGTGTCGTCAAACATCTCCGGGTCCGGCTTGAAGCGGACCACGGTGCCGGTGCGCTCCGTCTCGCCGACGACGGTGATGGGCTGGGTGATATCGCCCCGGCTGAACTTCATCTCATAGATTTTTCCTTCCTTGTGGACCTGGACCTCCAGCCACTCGCTGAGAGCGTTGACCACGCTGGCGCCCACGCCGTGGAGGCCGCCGGAGACCTTGTAGCCTCCGCCGCCGAATTTGCCGCCGGCGTGCAGCACGGTGAACACCACCTCCAGAGCGGACTTGCCGGTCTGCTCTTGGGTGTCCACGGGGATGCCGCGGCCGTTATCGCTGACGCGGATCACGTCTCCCTCCTCGATGCTGACCTCGATCCGGGTGCAGAAGCCGGCCAGGGCCTCGTCGATGGAGTTGTCCACGATTTCATACACCAGGTGATGCAGGCCCGAGGAAGAGGTGGAGCCGATATACATGCCCGGCCGCTTGCGGACCGCTTCCAGTCCCTCCAGCACCTGGATTTGGGAAGCATCATATTCCTGGATCACTTTTTCCATGTTTTCTGCCATATTTCCTCCAAAATGCCGCATTCGGCACTTGCTTATTCTGAAATTTGCGTGCGCTCCTCCGCTCTGCGCAGCAGGGTGGAGCTGGCCATCTGACTGAGATACACTCTGGTTTTTCCGTCCCGGCGGCAGAGCACGAAGGACTTGGGAATATCCTCCGCCGCGTTTACCACCTGGCCGGCCTTTTCCGACATGGCCAGAAATTTTCGCGTCAGATGGCTCTGGGAGGTGATGTCCAGGTCAAAGATGCCCAGAACCTCATCCTCCCGGACCAGGGTCCCCTTTCCCAAATGCAAAAACTTCACCGGATTTTCCCCTTTTCCACCAGCAGCACCTTGCCGCCGGTGCGTTTGGAGATCTCCGCGTCCTCGCAGCAGGTGATCAGCGTCTGCCCGCCGCCGATGCGGTTCAGGACAAATTCCTGCCGCTTCTGGTCCAGCTCGGACAGCACGTCGTCCAGCAGCAGGATGGGCATTTCCCCCGTCTCAGCCTGCAGAATCTCCCGCTCGGCCAGCTTCAGAGACAGGGCGGCGGTGCGGGTCTGCCCCTGGGAGGCAAAGCTCCGGGCAGAGCGGCCGTTGATCTGAATGTCCAGATCGTCCTTGTGGGCGCCGGTGAGGCACTGGGCACTCTCCAGCTCCGCCTGGCGGTGGGCCTCCTGATGCTCGCAGATATCGTAATAAATCTCCCGGGCGGAGGCGAGAGGGTCCCGCACGGTGCTGACCGTCTGATACGCGATAGCCAGCTCCTCCCCCTTGCCGGAAAACTCCCGATGAATGAGGGGAGCCGCCTGGTTGAGCCGCTCGGTATAGGCGGCCCGATAGCGGATCAGCTGGGCGGAAGCCCGGGCCATCCCGTCGGAAAACTCGTCCAGCGTATCCAGCAGACTGGGCTTTTCCCGCCAATCCTTTAAAATTCGGGTCTTGTGCTCGTAGAGCTTGTTGAACTCGGTCAGAAATTCGGCGTAGCGAGGCCGGATTTGACTGATGGCATTGTCCATCAGCCGCCGCCGGACGGCCGCGCCCTCCTTGATGAGATTCAGATCATCCGGGCAAAAGAGCACCACATTCACCGCATTGGAGAGCTCCGATGCGGTTTTTTTCACGCCGTTTACGGTGATGCGCTTGGCCAAACCCGCGCGCATGCGCAAATCCACCGTCTGCTGCCGCTCATGGCTGAACACCTCCGCCAGGATCTGTCCCTCGGTATAGCCGAAGCCGATCAGCTCCCGGTCAAAGCGGGTGCGGAAGCTGCGCCCGCTGGAGAGCATGTACACCGCCTCCAGCAGATTGGTCTTGCCCTGGGCGTTGGGTCCGCAGATCACGTTGGTGCCCGGCGCAAACTCCGCCGTTTCCCACTCATAATTGCGAAAGCCGTTGAGCGCGATCTTTTCGACCCTCATGCCTGCTCTACCTGCAGCGTATAACGGTCGAATTCCACCGTGTCGCCGGGGCGGATCTTCTTGCCCCGCATGGTGCACACTTCGCCGTTGACCTTTACCATGCCCTCGGCAATGGCGATCTTCGCCTCGCCCCCGGTTCCCACCAGAGCGGCAAACTTCAGCAGGGCATCCAGCTTAATAAAATCCGTTTGAATTGCAATCTTTTCCATTTTCTTTTCAAAATCAATATCAATTGTTCTTTAGTCCCCTGCCCGCAGGCGCACCGGCAGGATCATATAGGTGAAAGCATCGCTCCCGTCCGCGGCGCGGACCACGCAGGGGGAAGAGGCGGTGTTCAGGCAGATCTGCAGGCTCTCCGTCCCCGCCGCCTTCAGGGCGTCCATCAGATAGCGGTCATTGAAGCCGATCTCCAGGCCGTTGCCGCTGCCCTCGCAGGTGCAGACGTCCTCCGCCTTGCCAAAGGGGGTCATGCAGTAGCAGTCGATGGTGCCGTCGCCAAAGCTCATGCGCACAGGGCTGCTGTTTTTCTCGCTGATGATGAGAGCCACGCGGTCGATCACCGACATGATCTCGCCCCGATCCACCCGGATCACAGTGCGGAACATCTCGGGAATGGACCGGCGATAGTTGAGAAATTCACCCTCCAGCCGCCGGGAGATCACCACCGTCTCCCCAATGAAGAAGGAAACGTGCTTGGCGCCCACGGAAATCTGCACCAGCTCTTCCGTATCGCCGCAGATGCGCTCGATATCCGACAGGGCGGCGCCGGGCACCACAAAGCTGCAGTTCTCCATCCGGGCCTTCTCCAGCTTTTCGCTGCGCTTGGCCAGACGGTACCCGTCCACAGAGACCAGGGTCAGGGTATCCCCCTCCACCTCAAAGAGCGTGCCGGTGTAGATGGGCCGCACGTCGGTATCCGCCACGGCGAAGATGGTCTGGTTGATCATGCTGCGAAGGATCTTCTGGGGAAGGGCGATGGTGTTGATGGGGTCCACCAGGGGCATCTCCGGATAATCATCGGCGTTGATGCCCATGAAATTATACTCGCTCTTTCCGCACTTGACCTTGACGCTGTTGTTGATATCGGTGGTCACCGTCACGATCCCGTCCGGCAGGCGGCGGATCATCTCGCCGAAGAAACGGGCGCCCACCACAATGGCGCCGGGTTCGGCCACGTCCGCCTGAATGTTGGTGAAAATGCCTTCCTTTAAATCATAACCGGTGATTTTTACATCGGCCTTGGCTTCGATCAGCAGACCCTCCAGCGCGGGAATGGGGCTCTTGGACGCGGTAGCCCTGGAGGCAATGGTGCAGGCAAACTGCAGCTGCCCTTTTTCGCAGGTAAATTTCATGGGGATTCCTCCTTCACAATCTCTCTGTCCTCTATCAGGAATCTTAATTATATTTTTTTAGTTTTTATTATTGGGAAAAACTGTGGAAAACCGGGGAAAGTCCTTGCGGCGCAAGGCTTTTGCATGTTGAGAAAGCTGTGTGTAAAAAAATACGTTTTCCACAGAAAAAAAGGTAAATGCTCTTTCAACAGCAGCAATTCCACTTTCCACAGCAGAAATGTGGAAAACTGCATTACATATTCATGGGATTGGCGTTGATATTGGAATTGATATCCCGAATGACGCCGGCCATGCCGGGATCGGATTTCAGCAGTTCCTCCACCTTGCGGATCGAGGAGAGGACGGTGGCGTGGTTGCGCCCGCCGTGCTGCTCGCCGATGGCGGTGAGGGAAAGATTGGTCAGCGTGCGCATCAGGTGCATGGAGACCTGGCGGGCCATGACGGTATTTTTGGAGCGGCTCTGCCCGGTGAGTTCCTCTTCCTTGATGTTATAGTATTTGGCGGTTTCCCGGATGATCTTCTCCGGTGTGGGGATGTAGTCTCCGTCCCGGATCACGTCTTCGATGGCCTTCTTGGCGGTGTCGATGGTGGGAGAATCGCCCAGCAGCTCCGTATAAGCGGTGAGGCGCTTGATGACGCCCTCCAGCTGACGGACGTTGGCGGTGATCTGCTCGGCCACGTAGGCGATCACCTCGTCGCTCAGAATCAGGCCCAGCTGCGCCGCCTTGTTGCGGGCGATGGCCATCCGCGTTTCCAGATCCGGCGGCTGGATGTCCGCCATCAGGCCGCCCTCAAAGCGGGTGCGAAGCCGATCGTCCAGCAGAGACATTTCCAGAGGCGGCCGGTCGGAGGTAATGACGATCTGATGACCGGCCTCGTAGATGTTGTTGAAGGTGTGGAAAAACTCATCCTGGGTGGCGCGCTTGCCGGCGATGAACTGAATGTCGTCCACCAGCAGCAAATCCACGTCCCGATAGCGGGTGTGAAAATCGTCCACCGTGCCCTCCTTGATGGCCTTCACCATTTGAATGGTAAACTCATCGCCCTTCACATAGGCGATTTTTGCAGCCGGCGTGTGGGAGCTGATAAACTGACCGATGGCCAGAAGCAGGTGGGTCTTGCCCAGACCGGAGTTGCCGTAGATAAACAGGGGATTGTAGTTTTTCCCCGGCTTCTGAGCCACGGCCAGGGCGGCGGCGTGGGCAAATTCGTTGGATTTTCCCACGATGAAGCGGTCAAAGGTATAGCCCTCCATCTCCGGCAGATTGCTGTCCTTCTCCTTGGGGGAGACGTATTCGTTCAGTTCTTCTTCCCCCGCCAGCACCAGCAGATCAAAGTCCGAGGAGAACAGATCGTGAAGCGCTGCTTTGATGACGGTTCCAAAGCGGTCGGTGATGATGCGGCGCTTGAAATCCTTGGTGGTGTACAGAACCAGGCGGCAATCCTCCATTTCCACCGGGCGGCAGTCCGAAAACCAGGCGTTTATGGTGGTTGGCGTCAAATTCTGCGAGAGAATGTCCAATATGGCTTTCCAGATATCGTCTAAGGAATTCACAAATTTCACTCCTTATCCATACTATTCCTAACCATACCATTATAGCAAAAGAGTACTGTTTTTGCAAGGAGAATTAAATATAAATATAGTAGGGTGTTCAAAAAGCTGAGTCGGTATGTACTTGACAATTTCTACAAATCAAATATAATGG
>ODAJ012183985.1_pt1 | contig 23867 bp, 18 predicted proteins | sample 1539241 | NCBI WGS metagenome assembly ODAJ01 (sample SAMN02144231, study PRJEB22623) | gut metagenome | biome: sheep rumen | host: Ovis aries | place: New Zealand
AAGTATAAGATTGCTGCTGACCGCCTCACAACTGAGGGTCTTGGCGCTACAGACAAGCTCTTCGACGAGGTTGAGTTCAACCGTGTTGCTATCTTCAACGACACTACTAAGTAATTCGACTCTTAGAGAATAACTTAAAACAAAATAACAAAGCCCCTTGGAGGATTCTCCAAGGGGTTTTTTAGTTGCCTTTCCACAGGGACATAGACTCTGTAGGCACAACGTCATAGATACCATAGAAACCACAGAATCCAAAGCTACCTTAGGAACGACAGATGCTATTGATGGTATTGATGGTATTAGATACCATAGAGAGGCATTAGATGCTACAGGGAGGATATAATACCAACAGGAGCGCAGCAGACCATGCACAGACTATCAAAAGAGCAAAGAGTAGATTAGGGGGTAAGGGTTAGAGGTTAAAAGTTAAAAGTTAAAAGTTAAGGGTTAAAGGTTAGGGGTTAAGGGTAAAAGGTTAGAGGTTAGAGGTTAGGGATTAGGGATTAGGGCAAAGAAAAAGCCTTGCAAGAAAAACTTGCAAGGCTTTGCTATTGTTGTTGCTAGGAGGCTGGATTTTCCAGAGAATACTATAAGCTCTAGGGATTCTAGCCTATCCCAGTATCTTCTTAGTCGATAACTACTGGCTTGTACTTTGGTACGAGGAGTTTCATAACGCTCCAACCGATAAGGTAAGCAACAGCGCAGATGCAGAATACTATCATGTAGCCAGCAGGCTTACCCTCAAATCCCATGAACTGGAATGCTGAGCCCTGACCCTCTGCATAAGTGAAGAGCATACCTGAGCCCTTGTTGATGAGGAATGAGCCGCAACCGCCAGCCATAGCACCGATACCAGTGATGGTAGCAACAGCACTCTTAGGGAACATATCGCCTGTGGTAGAGAAGATGTTAGCAGACCAAGCCTGGTGTCCTGCACCTACAAGACCGATGATGATTGCTGGCCACCATGCGCTGTACTGACCCATTGGCTGAGCAAAGAGTGCGAGCACTGGGAAGAAAGCGAAGATAAGCATAGCAAGCATACGTCCCTGATATGGGTTCATACCCTTCTTCTCCACAAAGAGCTTTGGCAGATAACCACCAAACATAGACAGGATGGTAACGATAGCATAGAGGGTGAAGATAAGTGCTATACCCATATTAGAAGATGCTTCGTAGCCATACTGATCCTGGAAGTAAGCAGGAGCCCAGAAGAGGAAGAACCACCATACGCCGTCAGTCATAAACTTACCGAAAGCGAAAGACCATGTCTGCTTGTAAGCAAATGCCTTAGCGAAGCTCAACTGCTTCTCCTCAACCTCTACAGACTCTGCCTTCTCATTCTCGTCATCCTGGTTCATATAGCGAAGCTCAGCCTCGTTCACAAACTTAGACTCAGATGGTTTGTCATATACGAAAATCCAGACGCCAGCCCAAACGAAGCCCAAGAGACCGATGATGATGAATGCCATCTCCCATCCGAGAGCCTTAGCAAGCAGAGGAATTGTAGCAGGAGCAGCAAGCGCGCCTACTGAGGCACCAGAGTTGAATATAGATGTAGCGAACGCACGGTCCTTCTTTGGGAAATACTCTGCAGTCACCTTGATGGCAGCAGGGAAGTTACCAGCCTCACCCAGTCCGAGAATCATACGGCAAGCAAGGAAGAGGTACACGCTAAGCATTGCCACATTACTTGCAAGAGCAGAACCAGCCTCCACAGCACGCAGCTGCTCGAGGTTCTCCAGTCCGAATGCAGTCATTGTAGCCCATCCGCATCCAGCGTGGAGCACAGCACCCAGAGACCATACCACGATAGCGATAAGGTAACCCTTCTTGGTACCCATCCAGTCAACGAACTTTCCTGCGAAAAGGCAGAAGATAGCATAGAATACAGAGAACGCACCAGTGATTGTACCGTAATCACTATCAGTCCAATGGAACTCAGGAGCAATAAACTCCTTCCAAGTCAGTGACAGAACCTGACGGTCCATGTAGTTCACTGTAGTTGCGAAGAAAAGCATCGCACACATGACCCAACGCCAGTTGGTCATTTTGTTAGTTGTTACAGAACTCATTTTTTAGATTTTAATTATGTTTTGTTTAGATTTATTTCTATACATTTCTTCTGCCTAAGGCAGTTGTGCAAAGGTACGAAAAAAGTTCAATAGTCCAAAAAGTTCAAGGGTTGAAAGTTGAAAGTTTTCCCCTTTTTAACTTTTTTAACTCTCTACACTTTTACTTTTAACTCTTTTGGAATAAGTAACTTCATCACAATCCATCCTACGAGGTATGCCACAGAGCATATACTGATGATTATCATGTATGCAGCCTGCTTACCAGAATAAGACATGAAAGTAAACATATCACCCATATCCTCGGCATAAGACAGCAGCACTCCCGAGCCCATAAGTATGAGGTAAGAACCTATACCGCCAGCACAACCGCCGATACCCGTCACCGTAGCCACTGCGCTGCGAGGAAACAGGTCGCCAACCATCGAGAATATGTTAGCCGACCAGCTCTGGTGCGACGCTCCCAGCACTCCTATGACAAACACCAGCAGCCAAGGCGACATATCGCCCAGAGGCTGTGCCATAAAACCTATCAGCTGTATGCAGGCAAACTGGAACATTGCCTTCATTCTTGCATTATACGGCTGGTGTCCCAAGCGCTCCACAAAGTACGTAGGCATATATCCTCCAGCGATGCTCAACATAGTAATAAGGTACAAGACAAATATCAATGCCATACCCATATTTGAGTCTGAGGAGTAGCCATAACGGTCGGAGAGGTATGCTGGAGTCCAGAACAGGAAGAACCACCACACTCCGTCAGTCATAAACTTGCCAAAGATAAACGCCCACGTCTGTCTGTATGTAAGACATTTCAGTATGCTCATCTTTGGTCCCTCGTCCACCTTACGCTGACTGGTCAGCATCTCTTCTTCATCCTGATATATGTATGCAAACTCCGCCTGATTCACCCTTCTGTTCAACTGTGGTTTCTTATACAACAGCAACCACACTATCATCCAGATGTATCCCAGCGAACCCACCACTATGAATGCCATCTCCCATCCGAAGTGGCTCGCCAGTGTAGGTATGGTAAGCGGAGCAAACAGCGCTCCTGCCGATGCACCATTATTGAATATCGCCGTAGCGAAACCTCTGTCCTTCTTAGGGAAATAATCTACCGTAGCCTTGATGGCAGCAGGGAAGTTTCCTGCCTGTCCCAACGCTAACACCAGTCGGCATCCCATAAACAGGTATACGCTCAGTGTCGTTATCGGCAGCATGGTCATTGCAGTATCGTGCAACGTCTCCCTCGCACCGTCAAAGCTCACCAGCCATTCGCCCGTAAGCATTCCGCATGTTGCTATACCGCAAAAGGCATGCATCAAGGCGCCAAAACTCCATATTGCTATAGCCCATGTGTAGCCCGACTTCACACCTATCCAGTCAACAAACTTACCTGCTACCAGCATACACACAGCATAGGTGATGGAGAAGAAAGCCGTAATCTCGCCGTAGTCAGCATCGTCCCATGCAAACTGTGGTGCAATGAAGTCCTTCCATGTCAGCGACAGCACCTGACGATCCATGTAGTTGATCATCGTTGCCACGCATAACATAGCACACACCACCCATCGGTAGTTGGTTGACTGTATGGTCTTAATTGGCATGAGGGTTCAAAAAGTTCAAACGCGCTAAAGCGCTGGTTCAAGGGTTCAAGAGTATTTCTACGGGACAATGGTCAGAGCCCGTTATCTGTGTATGTATTGTAGCCGAACTTACTTTCGGCATCAGTCTTTCTGATACTACGAAGTAGTCTATACGCCAGCCCACATTCTTTTCACGGGCATGGAAACGGTATGACCACCACGAGAAAACCTGTTCGTCTGGGTGTAGCGTACGGAAGGTGTCCTTAAATCCTGCCTTCAGCAGGTTGGTAAATTTTCCTCTCTCTTCGTCGGTGAAACCAGGGTTTTTATGATTTGTCTTAGGATTCTTCAGGTCTATCTCCTCATGCGCCACGTTCAGGTCGCCACAGAAAATCACTGGTTTCATCGCGTCCAGTCGCTTTATATACGTCAGGAACGCATCCTCCCAGTCCATGCGGTAGTCCAGACGCTTCAGTCCGTCCTGGGCATTAGGCACATAAACGGTGATGAAATAGAAATCGTCGTACTCCAACGTTATCACCCTACCCTCATGCTCGTGAACGTCATATTCATTGCCTATCAGCCATGTCATTCCGTAGTTCACGCTCTTGGGGTGGTGCTTGGTGTATATCGCCGTACCCGAATAGCCCTTCTTCTCAGCATAGTTCCAGTACGATTCATAGCCTAAAAACTCCAATTCCAACTGTCCAGCCTGCATCTTTGTCTCTTGCAGACAGAAGAAGTCGGCATCCAGTTCAAGGAATCTGTCCTCAAACCCCTTGCCCACGCAGGCTCTCAATCCGTTTACGTTCCAAGAAATAAATTTCATAACTATGAACTGTGAACTATGAACTGTGAACTGTACTAATACTGCACCTGTATCATGCCTTTTACTATACAAGCCTGGCGATAGCCCAGTTTTCTCACCCTTGAGAGGTAAGCCTGTGCCTCAGCCTGACTCTTGTAGTTGCCCATGCGGCATTTCCATGAAGGCGAATAGAAGTGGGTGTAGATAGGCTGGTCAGGGAAGTTTGCCTTCATCACTGCTCCTGCTGTCTCAGCACGCTGACGGTCGGCACGTGAGTTGCCTCCAGAGTACACCTGTACCCTGTATCCCTGCATCTTATAGCTGCGACGCATCACCTTCTTACGGGTGTCTATCGGTGTGGTCAGGTCTTCCTCGCCATTCTCGCCTATGATGACAGGCATTCTTCGTGCTGAGTCGGGCTTATGCTCCTCCTGAGCCTCCTCGTCTGGTTGCTGCTGTTGTGGCTGAGTGGCAGGCTGTTCCTGCTGTTTGCCGTTCACCAGCTGGTCTATCTCAGCCGACTGCACCACCGTCACCTTGCCTTCGCCAGGCACGTCCTTGCGCAGTTCATTCAAAAAAGTCTGACCATTGGCAGCACACGCCACCAATGTCAGACATACTATTGTTATAAGTTTTTTCATTCTCCTTAGTTAGTTCCACGCCTCAATAATGCCGTTGAAATCGGCAGCCTTCAGCGATGCACCGCCTATCAGTCCACCGTCAATGTCAGGCTTACCGAAGAGCTCAGGCGCATTGCTTGCCTTACATGAACCTCCGTAGAGTATGGTGGTGTCCTCAGCCACAGCCTTGCCGTAGCGTTCCTCCACACATGAGCGGATGTAGGCATGTATCTCCTCAGCCTGTTCTGCTGTAGCTGTCTTACCTGTTCCTATAGCCCAGATTGGCTCGTAGGCTATCACGATATTCTTAAACTGCTCAGCGTCGAGGTTGAACACACTCTCTTCCAGTTCTTTCTTCACCACGGCGTTCTGCTTGTTAGCCTCGCGCTCCTCGAGTGATTCGCCTATGCAGTAGAGCACCTTCAGTCCGTTAGCCAGAGCCAGCTGCACCTTCTCCTTCAGTATCTCGCCGTTCTCGCTGTAATACTGGCGACGCTCAGAGTGACCCAGTATCACGTATTCTGCACCTGTTGACTTCACCATCTCTGCGCTCACCTCACCAGTGTATGCACCGCTTGCCTTGTCGGCACAGTTCTCTGCGCCTAGCTTTATTGGTGAACCTTTCAGTATCTCAGCCACTGTTGCCAGATGAATGAATGGTGTGCAGATGATAACCTCACAATTAGGGTTCTTTACGGTTGTTGTGAGTTCCTTAGCCAGTGCTACACCCTCCTGCAGGTTCTTGTTCATCTTCCAGTTACCTGCTACGATTTTCTTTCTCATAGTTTAGTTGTTTGATGTGTTAATGGTTTTGTTATAATAGTTTTGTTGAATATTCTTTATTCGTCCTTGAGTATCTCGTCAGGCTTAGGCAGATTGTTGTGACTCCACTTGCCCATCACCTTACCGTTCTTCAGCAGCATCAGTCCGGGGTTGCTGCGTATCATCGTCTTCAGCGTCGTCTCGTCCACGTTGCAGAAGGGGTATTCGGCTCCTGTCATGTCTATCCACTGCTCTATGCCGTGCTTGCCACTTGCCGTGAGGCAGTAGAATGATATGCCCTGTTCCTTAGCCCACTCATACAGACGGTCTATCTCGCCGAACTGCGCGTCGCTTGCCTGCTCCAGATGTGGTGATATGAGTAGCATGGTCAGTCCCTCATCGTTCAGTATTTGTTCTGTCATGTCATCGCCGCTTCGCATATCCTGTATCGCCAGGTCGCGTATCTCGGGTATGTAGCCCTCGCTCGTCTGCACCGTCTTTGAGTCTATAAATGTCCATGTCGAGTCGGGGTAGTTCTCCAGCGTAAACTCCTGTTGCCTTCCGTCCTTCTCCAGTATGAAGGTGGTCTTGTATTCAGGTTGCGGAGCCCCGTCGGGTATGCTCATCTTCTCCCTTATGTCAGCACCCACGTGATAGGGTCTGAAGTCTATTATCGGCAGGAAGTAGAGCGAATATGCCGATACTGCTATTATGAATGCCACTGCCGTGTAGTATGTTATCCACTGCCATCTCAGCGATATGAAGCGCTTTATCCTCAGTGGTTTCCATGCCAGCAGAGCAGCCAGTGCCAGCAGCACTATGTTCTTCACGAGCGTCTGTCCGTTGGTCAGCACTATAGCATCGCCGAAGCATCCGCAGTCCTCCACTGGGTCGGCTATGTATATCCACACCGTCAGGCATGTCATCACCACCATCACTCCCAGCACTATCTTCGTCACCAGTCGTCTGCTTATGGCAAACAGCAACAGCACGCCCGACACAAACTCCATCGTCGATAGGGCTATCGCAATGCCCAGCAGCACCCAGTCGGCTATCATTCCGCCCATGCCCAGCGCCTCCAGGTAGTCTTGCAGCTTATATTGCGTGCCCAGAGGGTCAACCGCCTTCACGAAGCCCGAGAAGAGGAGGATTAAAGACAAAACCCCTCTCCCCAACCCTCTCCCGAGGGAGAGGGAAATATTACATATTTTCTCCAGCGAATCATTCATTGGTCAGAGCATATATCTACCCCTCCCTCTCGGGGAGGGATGCCTTTAGGGCTGGGAGGGGGTCAACTTTATCACTCCGAACACAGAGTAGTTGATGATGTCCATGTAGTTAGAGTCTATGCCCTCACTTACTATTGTGGCGCCGTTCTTGTCCTCTATCTCCTTGATGCGCTCCAGTTTGGTCAGTATCAGGTCGGTGTAGCTGCTCACCCTCATGTCGCGCCATGCCTCGCCGTAGTCATGGTTCTTCTTCATCATCAGTTCCATGCACTTCTGGGCATACTCGTCATAGAGTGCCATCGCCTCGTCATTGGTCATATCCACCTGGTCGGCATAGCCCTTAGCCAGCTGTATCAGTCCCACGATGCCGTAGTTTATCAGTGCCATAAACTCAGGCAGTATGCCCTCGCCCACCAGCGATTCGCCCTTCACCTCCAGCGTTCTTATGCGCTTAGCCTTGATGAATAGCTGGTCGGTCAGCGACGACGGTCTCAGCATCCTCCATGAAGGTTTGTAGTCATACAGTTTCTTCTGGAAGATGTCTCTGCACAGCGCCATCGCTGCCTTAAACTGTTCGTTTGTATTCTGTTTAGCCATGCCACTTATTGTTGTTCAAGCGACAAAGTTACAAATAAAAAACGAAATCAGCAAATTTTCTGATTTCTAATTACACTTAAACTGCTTTGGCGAGGTGCCCGTAAACTGTTTGAAGTTACGGAAGAAAGATGCCTGCGAGGTATATCCCGACTTGATAGAGAGTTCCAGAACAGGTATCTGCGGATTGTTTTTCATCAGTGTTATAGCGTGCTCTATACGGAGCCTGTTTACGTATTCATTAAACGACATTCCCTTGTCCAGGCGTATTGCTTTCGAGATATAGTCGCGGTTGGTAAGGAGCAGCCTTGCCAGGTCGCTCACTCTCAGGTCAGGCTGCAAGAAAGGCTTCTCCCTGCGCATCACCTCCTCTATCTCAGCCGATATCTGTCGTATCCTGTCAGCATTCACCTCAGTGGGCGTTGTCTCTGCGGTTTCTCTCATTATGTCAGTGTTATTACCATTGTCAGTCACCACCGTCTCAGCAGCCTCTTCCATCAGTTCGTGGATGGTGAAGTTCTGCATGTGACCTGCCCTCAGCAGCATAAACAGAATGATGGCGAACACCACACATGGAATGCTCACCAACGCCAGAGAATCGACGAATGCCTCCTTGCCGATAACGTTTGCCAAGAAGCTAATTATCGACGTAATAACAAGGAAAATTATGATGATTTGGGTGTTTCTCAGCGTACGATTTTCGATGTCTGAGTAACAATTTTCCACGATTTCATCGAACTTTTTGACCTTCTTATAGCCCTTCAGCAACACTATCACCACCTGTATGGCAAAAATGAATTTTGCCACCATACGGGCTATAAAAATGAGATGTGGCCTATCGCCATCGCCCACAAAGGCGTAACATCCTCCAATCAATATGCCGATGAGGAGCGACGGCATCAGGAGCGTCACCTGCCAGTGGTGGTTCCACTTCTCCTCAGTCACCTCCAGCAGGTAGAGGTAATACAGCGGAAACACCGCTAAATTCGCCATGCTGTACAGCGTCTCAGTGTATGGCAGTATCGCCTCCATGCTGTTGAAATAGGCAAAATGACCTGCATACAACACCGTAGTCACAACACTGAATACAAGCAGTCGCCACTTCGCCATGGAGCGTTGCTCGCGCCAGTCTATCCATAATCGGACTGACCAGAACAGGCATACCAGCATAGGCAGTGATGTGATAATATAACGGATCATGCCACAAAGTTAACCTTTTCTTTTCGTTAGTGAGGTAGAAAAAGTGCACAAAACTGACATAAAGGTGCATTTTTTGTGAATTTGAGAGTTTATTTTGTGAAAATGCGAGTTTTTATATGCATTCTCCTCCTAACTTTGCACACACACATTGGCCTGATAATTCTTAATTCTTTAATCATAAAAACCACATTTTAATAATTAAAACCTAATGTTTATGAAAATCCTATCTAACCAAAAACGTGGCCTTTTGACGTTGGCGCTGATGCTCGCAACGTGTGCAACAATTATGGCAAAGGCAATTATCCCATTTGGTGTATTGGAACAAAAACCATGGGAAGCCAAGTTCTATTATGCTACTAACGCCAGTGGTGACACACCAGGCGATGAGTGGTATGCAGCCGACTTCGACGATTTCTCGTGGGGCACTATCACGGGTCCTATCGCTGGTGGCGGTCTGTCATACTACAACACTACCTGGGATCTTAACAACACTACCTACTGGGTGCGTTGTCATTTCAATCTCACAGCCGAGGACCTGACAAAGTTCCTCACATTCTACATTGCCAACGACGATACAGGCGAGGCATACGTCAATGGTGTACAGATACATAATGTGGCGAGTGCTGTCAACTACAGTGTCATCAGACTAAAAGATGAAGCAAAGGCAGCCCTGAAAGTAGGAGAAAACGTAATGGCTGTAAAGGTTAAGGACACCGGTGGCAACCGCTATATGGACTTCGGACTATATGCATCCGACTTCAACGATGCAGTAAAACGTGCTGACGTTCCACTGAATTTCACTAATGACGAAGAGAACCCTTGGTTTGTGGAGGGTTATAACATTATTCGCCGAGACAATGGCAAGAATTATTATGCTTCATGGCTAACAGCTTCTTTTACCTCTACCTATCGCACTGAGTTGTCTTTTGACTGGCGCTATGACTACCAGCAGGGTATGCAGCTTTATATTGATGGAACATTGGTAGAAAACTGTGGAACTGGTCATACGTATTATTACTTCGGCAGTCGCCATTTCATTATTGAGCCAGGTGAACATGTAATCGCTTTCCGCGACACTGTTGCAGGACGTAATACAAGCAAGATTAACGAAATAAAGAATATCCGTCTGAAAGAACTGACACCGATAGGTGAGTCTTCTGCTATTAGTTCAGCCTCTATGCCTCTGACATTCAAGAATAACGTCGCAGCACCATGGACCATTGAGGACGGATACATAGAGCACAGAAGCTGGGGCGTTACTAATAGTGGCTCTGGTATCTCCACTACTTTCACCGTGACAAAGACCTCAAACTTCTCATTCGACTATGCCTTTAACCCTGACAGATATGTCGGATCAAGCACAGGAAATATCAGCGGCTATCATTACATGTTTGTATATCTCAACGGAATACAGATTAACTCTTACAATGGAGCAGAAACATACAAGACCTATAATCTGACACTTGAGCCAGGAGAATACACTGTAGAAATAAAGGATTCTACATGGCGTTCTGAAGACTATTACCTCAGGTTAAAGAACATCAAGCTGAACAACAACTGGATAAGTGTAGAGCTTGCTACGCCTGGTACTCTGGGTTATGAGGTTCTCTCTATCCCTGGAGTCAATGTACTTGATGATGTGGAGTTCCTCAAGGTGAAGGGCAAGATGAACGATGCCGACTGGACAGACATCAAGAACATGATTAACCTGAAGGCTCTTGACCTCAGTGAGGCTATCATAGACGGTGTACCAAACAATGCTTTCGATGGTAAGACGTTACTAAGCAGCGTTATTCTGCCAGAAGGCACTACCTCCATCGGTGAGTATGCTTTCCGCGGCACGACGATACGTCGTATCAACATACCGGCAAGTGTTACGGAGATAAAACCTTATGCGTTTGTTTCCACTCCATTAATGCATTGTACATTCTCTGATGGATGTCAACTGAAGACGATAGGCAACAATGCGTTCCAGAGCTGTACGTTACTTCAGGAGATAGACTTGCCAGCTCAGTTGGAAACATTCGGCTTCCGCGTTTTCGACGCTTGTACAAGTCTCAAGCATGTCACCATGGGAGATGCTGTGACCAACATCGGTCGTTATACATTCTATAACTGTAAGGCATTGGAGTCCATACGTTTCTCTGACGCAATAGAAACTATCTATAGCGAGGTGTGTCGAGAGAATCAGGCTTTGACAACAGTGCACCTACCAGCAAACCTAAAGGTTATTGAGATTGCTGCATTCTATAACACAAAATCCTTGACGAGTATAGATTTCCCAGACGGTCTTGAAAGAATCGATTTTGATGCATTCCGTTATAGTGCACTTGCATCTGTGAAACTGCCACTGAATATGTACTCACTCGGTGAGAATGCGTTCAGTAATAATAGTAATCTGACGTATATAGAATTCCCTTCATATATAACTACGGATTCTTATCCTTATTGGTATAGTGATTCCTGGGGATATCGTTATACTACACCTTCGGGCTATCGTGGCAATTTCCAAAGTTGTCCTAACATTGAGACTGTAGTAATGCGTTCAGCGACACCACCTGCTATAACTTCTGATCCATTCGTAAACAGTCGCGACAAGAGCGTCATCACGCTGGTTGTTCCTTCATTTGCTGTAGTAAACTACAAGCTCGATACTTACTGGAAGGCATTCGGCAGCATCATAGAGGGTGACGACGTGGACTACTGGAAGATTACCTCACCACTGATGCTTACCAACAACCGTCGTATGCAGGGCACTCCTGACGTTGACCTTTACTATAACGGTCAGCTCACAGTGGGTGGCGCTGCTCCAATGACGATGGATAAGTTCAACATGTATTTCAGCGAAGACAACCCAGGTCGTCTGCTCAATACCTGTGAGGACGTAAGTGCCAACGAGGTAACGACCAAGTTCTCTGTAGCTGCTAACAAGTGGTACTTCATCACTCCTATACATGACGTAAACATTGCCGACATTGACGTTTCTGAAGGTGCTTCATACGTATTCCGTTATTACGATGCAGAGAATCGTGCTGTCAATGGTGCTACTGGCAGTTGGAAGAATGTTGATACCAGTGTGCTGAAGGGCGGACAGGGCTACATATTCCACTGCAACAAGGCGTGTGTCATCACATTCCCTGCTGATGCAGAGGGACAGACACAGCTCTTTACTACTTCAGACGTGACATGGAACCTCACTACCAATGAGTCAACGACTCCTGCTAACCGTTCATGGAACTATGTGGGCAACCCATATCCTTGCTACTATGACATCTACTACATGGACTTCACTGCTCCTATCACTATATGGAACGGTAGCACTTACAAGGCTTACTCTATTGCTGACGATGACCTCGTGTTGCGCCCTATGCAGTCATTCTTCGTACAGAAACCCGAGGCCGTTGACAAGATTGTCTTCAATAAGGAAGGCCGTCAGCTACTCTCTACTGTTGCTCCTCATACCACAAGCAACTCATTCACCTTGGGCGAGCAGTCTCGCAAGATATTCAACATACAGATTGCCGACAGCGAAAGTGAAAATGCAGCTGATGAGACTCGTGTAGTCTTGAACAACAATGCCAACATGGGTTACGAGTTGGAGTGTGACGCTTCTAAGTTTATGAGTCTTGACAACTCTGTGCCTCAGATATTCACTACTGACAGCGACGGAAATGCATACGCCATCAACGAGCGTCCTGCTCTGGACGGTAAGGTGACACTTGCATTCTATGCTGCTAAGGCTGGCGAATATACCATCAGCGCACAGCGTGCTGACGGCAAGGTACAGCTCATAGACAGTGAGGAAGGCAACACGGTAGATATTACAAATGAAAGCTACACATTTGGTGTTGACGCTTCAAGCGAGGCTAACATCACACGCTTTACATTAGTCTTCAGCGAGAAAGATGCTACTGGCACTGACGAGATAAAGGAAAACATTAACGTGAACGTTAACGGGGACACCTATGATCTCATGGGCAGAAAGACCAATGCTACACAACCTGGCATATATGTACAGGGCAATGTGAAAGTCATTAAGTAACTTGAATAAACTTTTGTAAAGTTGTCTCACTAACAATTAACAACTATGCGAGGTTTTAAGTATATTCTCATATTGCTGGCATTATGCGTTAGCGCTGGTGTATGGGGGCAATACAACCCTGCTAATCCTGCGGAGCCCGGCGCGCCAGTGAAGCAATACACGCTGACACTGGCAGCCGACCCGTCGGGGGGAGGAACGTTCAACCTGAACGCTACTACCCAGCAGACGGAGGGCACCACATTTTGGGTTCAGGCTAATACGGCTTCAAACTTCACCTTCGTGAACTGGACTGATGAAGATGGCGACGAGATATCCAATGTCTATCGTTTTCAGTACACCATGCCGTCTCACGATGCGAAGCTTATTGCCCACTTCATATACACTCCTAGTGCTCCTGGTGAGCCCAGTGAGGCTATTATACCACCCAAGCCTGTATATGCCCCACTGTTTCTCACTGCACAACCAGCGGCTGGCGGTAGTTTCAACATAGCCAGCGGAAATAACTACGAGGTAGGATCTGTAGTTAGCGTAAAGGCAAATGCAGCATCCAACTTCAAGTTTGTCAATTGGACGAAGGATGGGGTGGAGATTTCCACAGCTAATCCATTCGGTTACACTATGCTTGCAGGTGACGAGGCTAACCAGCTTGTGGCTAATTTCAGCTATGAGCCAGGCAGTCCCGTAGAGCCTACGGAGAGATTGTATCACAAGGTATTCCTTATAAGTAATCCTGCTGGCGGAGGCACGTTTAACGTGGCGAGTGGCAACGAATATGAACAGGGAACCAACCAGACTTTCCGTGCTTATAACAACACATGGTACACCTTCCGTTGCTGGACGTTGGATGACGAGGAAGTGTCAACAAACAGCGTATATACCTTCCCTATTCCTGAGAAGGACATAACACTCGTAGCTCACTTTGACTACAACTACAATCCAGGCAACCCCGCTGAGCCTTCTCCGTCAACTGACAAAGAACTGGCTCTTTACGGAATGACACAGAATGGTGTGCAGGGACAGACTATCAACTACCCTGTATATCTGGAGAACAGCGAGGAAGTTCCGGCAATTACCGTTGTGGTGAAATTCCCCGATGGGTTCAGTGTTCATACAGAAAACACTACTCTCTCTGAGCGTGCTGCAGGCAAGACACTCACTGTAACACCAGTACCTACCGAGGGCAATGCCTACCGTTTCGACATAACGGGAGGTACAGCCATTACGGATAATAACGGCAAGGTCTTCGATGTGCCCGTAACCATCAGTCCTACTGCTACGGTAGCCCAAGGCTACGAGGTGATACTGAGCAATGGCGCGCGCATCAACAACGATGAGACCAAGACTGTCATCAACTCTACACGCAGAGGCTATATCTACGTTGAGGAACAGAGGGAGGACGGACTCTATGCATCGTTTACGTTTGACAAGTTGCAGAACCGTTTCCAGTTCAAGAACCAGTCATCTGACAAAGCTTTGGACTGGGTGTGGAACTTCGGCGACGGCACATCAAGCACAGAGCGCAATCCTATGCATACCTATGCTACGGAAGGCAGTTATGACGTTACTCTGACGGTGAATGGTGTCAGTGGCACTGATATGGCTATGATGACCGTGCTTGTAAATAACAAGAACACATGGCGCGTCAATGGTACACTGTTTCTCGATACAGAAACAAAGGGTGTGCGCTATTTCACTTCACCTTCATCGTTACTCGACTTCATGTCTGCTTCGCCCATCAACTCTGATGTGACGGTTATGGTGAAACAAGGCGAGACGTTCACCTGTCCAGTGACAAGTGATGTCATCAATCAACTGTCAACCATACATTCACAACTGGACGAAGGAGGATATATGCTGACACTCCAGCGTAACGGCGAGGGAACAGTGCCTACCATGAGTTTCGGCAACGATAGCGAGATGGTAAATACCGATGTGGTGAACATATTCGCTGCAATGGGAAAGAATCTCGTGATTGACAATGTAAACCTGAAACTATGTGGAGTGGTCTTCGACCCTACACAGCTTGAGGGTGTCAAGAGCCAGAGCATCAAGTCTGGAGAACAGACCACGGAGGTTGACTTCTCACCTGTCACTACCGGACTGACCTTCGAATGGACTGCAACAGATGTACCAGCGACCATAAGCGGGTACACAGCCAATGGTACAGGCAATATACCACAGATGACACTGCTGAGCAGCAGCACAGAGGATGTACACCTTATATATAATGTTGTGGGTAAGAAGGGCGACGAAATATTCTGCTCATTCACTCACACCATCAATATAAGTCCTGCCCTTGATGGAGACTTCACCAGTCTGACACCTGAAAAGGGTGCATCGATTGATGCCACTACCATAACACTACAGTGGAACGGAATATCTAATGCAGTGTATGATGTATATCTGTGGAACGCTGTTAACCAGAAGCCTTCTACACCAATGGCAACTGGTATAAGTGAGACATCGTTTACATCAACCAACTTCTGTCAGAACCATAAGTCATATAAATGGCAGATAGTGGCACGCAACGCTACACAGCAGATAGTCAGCGATGAGATGAACTTCTCTGTGAATCTGCTGCCTAACCTGCATGTGACCACCATCACACTGCCAGCCGACCTTGAAGCAGGCACTAAGCCTGTTATCAAGTGGACGGTGCGCAATGACGGAGTGGGTGATACTGACGGACAGGCATGGACAGACCGCATATGGCTCGTGCCTGATGTCTATGGCGGTACCAGTCAGAAGAACTGCATACTGCTTAAATCAGTTGTCAATGTGAAAGACCTGCCAAGCGGCGAAGAATACGAGGGAAGCGCTGAAATTGACCTCGAAGAATCGCAGTATGGTAATTATTATTTCCTTGTGGCTTCTGACATGAGCAGTGTGACAGACATTGACTGGGCTACGGCTGGCGGCTCTATCGTCAATCCTTATGAACCTGCTACTGCTGAATATGGCTATCTCATGGCTAATACAGAGGCTTCAGGCAATAAAATCAAAGAACGCGGTGAGACAACGACTCGCAGCGACAACTTCTTCTACGTCAAGGCTAAGATAGATATGCCTCAGATGACTGAAGAGGAATGGAATATGCTGAAGGGTGCCTATCAGGAAATGGGCAATGGCGACGGTTGGACAAAGACATGGAACTTCGATGTTGAAAGACGTACGGTGGAGTCACTGCCTGGCGTTTCAATACTTGGAGGGCACGTTGTAAGTATCAACCTTAGCAATAACGGACTGACTGGAGAGTTCCCATTCTCATTGCTTGCATTGCCAAACCTTGAGACCCTCAACCTGAGCGAGAATCAGCTGACTGGTGACATAGGCACTGGCATGACTCAGTTCCTTGCTGATAAGAGTGAGTTTACAAGCAAACTGACAGCTGTCAACATTGCCAACAACCAGCTGAGTGGCAATATAAGCACGTTTGCCCAGCCATTGACAGACCTCACCACTCTGTATGCTTCAGACAACTGCCTGGCAGATGTAACACCTGCCATCAGCAGCAATGTTACTACACTGACATTGAAGAACCAGACCATAGATAGGGTGATAACAATTGATGTCAATAACCTTGATGCTGCTGTAGTATGGGCACAGATACCAACAGTTCTGCTCTACGACCATGCTACTCAGGGCTACGCAGAGAACATCAGACTGCTCTGCGAGGATACTGAGAGTGGGTGGAACCTGAAGCTGGATTGCACTCCTAACAGCATTCCTGTTTCAGAAGATGATTTTGATGGTCCTTCAGATAAGGTTATTACAGCATCAGTCGTTGATGGTACAGACCAGCCTACTGGCAGTGCACTGAAGGTGAAGTTCCTGTTCACTCCTACGGGCATAGGACGCATCATCAACGTCAGGTTTACCAGACCTATGGATGTATATAATATGCAGGGTGCGAAGGTGGCTACAAAGGTCATTTCACTCGACGAACTGCCTGAGGGTACCTACATTATAGGAGGCAAGAAAGTGGCTGTGAAACGCTAAAATCTATTGCTAACTAAAAAAAATACAGGAAAAGGATGTCTGCGACTGGTGCGCAGGCATCTTTATTTTTACCGATGAAACCGATAAAAATTGGGCTTTCCGGGGGGGGGTAAAAATAGGGGTTGATATTTTTTGTTTTTTTTAAAGAAGATTTTGTAAATTTGAGAGCTCATATTTGAAAAAAAATATTACCTTCGCACACGTTCATAGATTCCACTTAATTATGTGTGATGTTGAACTCTAAAGATATTACTATCCTCGTTAGCTGTGAAGCTATGCGGGGATTTTTTATCTCACTTCCCCAAACATCCTCCACAAATTTGCAATTTAAATATTAGTTGTGACTTGTGTCACTTGTCACTTTTGTCACTTTGGGGTACATGTACCTTTCTCTATATCAAATAGCTGATACTTAAATAGGAATCTTGCTTTGGGAAGAATAGCAAGAAACTGTTATACACAATACAACGACTAAGAAAACTTTTCTTTGTAAGAAAGAGAATTATATATAATTATCTTTCTTATTTCTTTTATAAGTATATAATATAAGTATATAATATATATTAATATAAGCGCGTGCGTGCGCATCAAAAAGTGACAAAAGTGACAAGTGACAAGTGACATGCTCCCAAATGTTAAAATGTACTATGCACACTTTTGCCATTTTGTGCAAAATGCCTATACCGAGAAACTATTTTTACAATGATTTTTATGTGCATCTAACTGCCTGATACTTAGTATGTTATTCGCTAACTATTTTGACGGTCTGTAGAAGCATTACTTCTGCACGCTGAGGCATTACTTCTGCACGCCAAAGCAGCCCTTCTGCACCCAGATTTGACGCCTCATTTTTCAGACGTAGTCCGAAATGTTAAATTGTACTTTTTTCTTGCACTATTTAAGTTAATGTCGTACCTTTGCAAAAGAAAAATAAAATTTTTACTTTGAATATGATTAAGTTCCTACATATCGTTATCCTGATGTTGTGTGCCACACTTGTGAATGCACAGACCACTCCTGCTTTCTGCACAAAAAAGAATCTGTTTGATGCTAAGGACAGAAACACACTCGGACTCAGCTATGCGCCAAAGGCTGAGACAGTGACCGTATTCTGCGCATCAGACAGTAGCGACCACTATGCCAACGGAGTGGTAATGGCTGCATACAAGGGACAGCTATACTGCATGTGGCAGAGTTCTGCAAAGGATGAGGACAGCGCTGACACATGGGTTGCATACAGCCATAGCAGCGATGAGGGTAAGACATGGAGCAAACCAAGAAAGCTCTGCAACACCACCAAAGAATATTTTTGCACCTCAGGAGGATGGCTCTCATGTAACGACCGCCTCGTGGCTTATGTCAACGTGTGGCAGAATGACTCTACGCTCAAGGCATGCTCTGCATATTACACCGAGACCACTGACGGCAAAGAATGGTCGGCACTGAAAGAGATGAAATGGGCTGACGGCACACCAATGAACGGAATCTTCGAGCAAGACCCGCACCGTATGCCTAACGGACGTATCATAGGGGCTGTGCACCTGATGCCAGGAATGAGTCTCACCCCCATCTATACTGATGATGCCACAGGACGCGGAGGGTGGCGTAAAGGGGAGTTCAAGGCAACTCCGAACGGCAAGCAGTCAGCAGAACTGGAACCCAGTTTCTTTGTACAGAAGGATAGCACCATAGTGATGACAATGCGCGACCAGCGAAGCTCATATCGTGTGCTCGCAGCCACGAGCCATGACAACGGCGAGACTTGGAGTGATGCCACACCTACCAACATGCCCGACTCAAGGGCAAAGCAATGTGCAGGCAACCTGAGTGACGGCACGGCATACATAGTTAACAACCCCATAAGCGAGAAGAAACCACGCACTCCACTGGTCATAACACTGTCTGATGACGGCAAGACATTCAACAAAGCATACCTGCTGCGTTCTGGCAACAGCAACGACCTGCCAACGCAACGATACCAGGGAAAATACAAAACCATAGGCTACAGCTATCCGAAGGCTATGGAACACAACGGATGGCTGTACATATCATACTCCACCAACAAAGAGAAAGTTGAGTACACGAGAGTGAAAATAGGGAGCAACTTTATTAGTAACTTTAGATAATTTATTTGCACTCGGCAAAAATAATTACTAATTTCTAATTGCTAATTGCTAATTATTTTGTACCTTTGCACCCGATATAGGTAGAAGCAAACCCTATCAAAAAAAACTTTGACGATGTATTACATTAAGAAAACTATGGAGATAGCTGGGTGTCACCAGCTGAAACTATCTTACCGCAGTAAGTGCGAAAACCTGCATGGTCACAACTGGGTAGTGACCATACATTGTAAAGCCCAACAGCTGAATCAAGACGGAATGGTGATAGACTTCACTAAGGTGAAGCAACAGATTCACGGCTATCTGGATCACGGAAACTTCAACGAACTACTGCCCTTTAACCCCACGGCAGAGAATATTGCCAAGTGGATATGCGACCAGATTCCTGAATGCTACCGAGTGGAGGTGCAGGAGAGTGAAGGAAATGTCGCCATATACGAGGAAGATGAACGTTAACGAGAACGGGAACTATGAAGGTTAACGAGATTTTCTACTCACTGCAGGGTGAGGGCGTATATACTGGAACGGCAGCGGTATTCCTCAGACTGAGCGGATGCAACATGAAGTGCTGGTTCTGCGACACGAAGGGGCACGAACAGGGCACGGAGATGACTGAGGAGGAGATAGCCGAGAGGGTGAGCCAGTACCCAGCGCGCCACATAGTGATAACGGGTGGCGAACCCACGATGCAGTTGAATGCCAGGCTGACCAGGCTGCTGCATGAGAAGGGCTTCTACATACAGATAGAGACTAACGGTGCCCTACCCCTGAAGGATGGCACGGAGGTGGACTGGATAACATGCAGTCCGAAGGGCAACGAGATAAAGATACAACGCATAGACGAACTGAAACTGCTGTTCATAAAGGAGTATCTGGAGAAATACAAAGAGGTGAAGGCCTCACAACGCTGCTTGCAGCCGTTGGATAGCAGGAACGTTAACGATAACGGGAACGGGAACGGGTTCCGAGCTTGCTCGCCTGAGCACCGACTGGAGCGCAAGAACGTTAACGATAACGGGAACGAGGTCATATCCTACATTAAGGAGCACCCACAGTGGAGGCTCTCACTACAAACTCATAAACTAATAAATATTCCATGAACAATATATCACAAGAACAGGTAAGGGAAGCGATATGTACCATAATGAGGTACATAGGCGAAGACCCTGAGCGTGAGGGACTGCACAACACGCCTGAGCGCATAGTAAGGATGTATGACGAGATATTCCGTGGCTACAAGCCCGAGATGAAGCCTCGCATCAGCACGTTTACCAACTCATCGCACACTGACGAGATGGTGTTTGACTGTGGCGACTACTACTCCATGTGCGAGCACCACATGCTGCCATTCTTCGGCAAGTATTACTTTGCCTACATTCCTAACCCCGAGGGCAGGATATTAGGTATATCGAAGGTGGCAAGGGTGGTGGGCTACTGTGCTGCCAAACTGCAGTTGCAGGAGAAACTGTGTCGTGACGTGATAGACATGCTCTCTGAGGCGCTGACAAGAACCAAGACGGGCAAGCCGTTGCCACCAGCCTTAGGCTTCGCCATAGTGATGAAGGGTCACCACACCTGCAAGTCGATGCGCGGAGTGAAGAACAAGGGCGACATGACGGTGTCATACTTCACAGGCGTGTTTGAGAAGAACCGCCAGCTGAGGAATGAGTTCTTCAATATGATTAAGATGCAATAAACAAAAAAAGCTCCCGATATTGGGAGCTTTTATAGTTCTTAGAGGGGGTCTTCTCCTTATGGGAGAGAGATAGCCTCGTTAGGACATACATCAGCGCATGTGCCGCACTCTGTGCAAGCATCAGGGTTGATAGAATAGATGTCACCTGCAGAGATTGCCTCTGATGGACACTCGTCGATACATGTACCACAAGCGATACAATCTGGACCAATTACGTAAGCCATAATGTTAATGTTTTAAAGTTTATAATGTTTTTGTATAGATAATCATTATTAGGTATCACGATACCCGGATGACGTTGCAAAGATAAGAAAAAGTTTTGGAAACTACCAAATTTTAGGTAGGTATTTTTTGAAAACAGATGAAAAATACCTACTTTCACCATCATTTTGTAGGGATTTAACAGGAAGAAATGCAATTTTTAAAATAAACATACGTTTAATAATTAGTAATTAGAAATTAGGAATTAGGAATTGAAGCATTATAGTAAGATATTAAAAAGAAGGGCGTACAGAAGGGTGTTGTTACTTACATTCTTCATTCTACATTCTACATTCTTCATTCAGCAGGCAACTGCACAGGAGGCAAGGGTGCAGAACCGTCCCTATACCGACCTGAGACCGATGCACTTCGGCATTGTGGTGGGTACCAACCTGCAAGAGACGGAGTTCAGGAACGTGGGACTGACCACGCTGAAGACTGGAGAGCAGTCTGAGATATACTGCGACCAAGAGTCATGGGATTTTGGTTTTAACGTGGGTGTGCTGATGGAAGCAAGGATAAGCCAGTATTTCGCCTTCCGCGCAGCTCCACAACTGTATTTCGGTACGCACAACTTCCGTCTCTACAACAAACTGCACCCAGAGGAAAACCGTGAGCCAAAGACGCAATCGCTGCGCACGGTGTATGTGGGAGCCAACTTCGACCTTATCTTTGCAGCTCAGCGATGGAACAACCACCGTCCTTACATCATGGCTGGCATAGCACCGATGATAAACCTGACCAACACCACTAACGACTACATACAGTTTAAGAAGTCGGAGGTGTTCCTGGAGGTGGGACTGGGATGCGATTTCTACCTGCCGTTCTTCAAGCTACGCCCTGAGCTGAAGTTTATGTACGGACTGACCAATGCCTACGACACCAACCGAGACATAAAGGAGGACAACCCCATACTGCCTTACGCCTCAGCAGTGGACAAAGCTACAAACAAGATGATAGTGCTGTCATTCTACTTTGAATAGCATATAAGGAGTTAGAGAAGTTAACGTGGCTCATAGCCACTTAGAAGTTAAAGACGATACAAGAGGACCTCACAGATAGTTTATGGTAATGTCTCTTAACTCCTAAGCGAGCAAAGCGAGCGGTAACTCCTTTAACTCCTTTAACTCCTAAATAAATAATAAAAGGCTACCCAAACAGGTAGCCTTTATTGTTTTACTTTACCAATATTACTAAGTATTTGCTTGTGCTCCAGAACTGCTGCGCGTTAGTGATTCGCAACACATACTGCTTCTGGGCATCAGGCTGCAGGGTGTAGGTGCCTGCAGGGTGAGTGGTGAGCAGCTCGGCATCCTTGGAATAGAGCTTGATCTCCTTCACATCGCGTATGTCAATCTTGGTGAAGTAGTTCTTGTTGAAATTAGCACGCAACACCTTGCCCTTGTGGTAGATGTTCTGGTTCTGCAACTCCTTCTTATTGCCAAAGACGTAATAAGCGGTGTTGAGCTGCTTGTCTTGAGTGTCGATGGTCTGCTGCTTCTGCTGAGCCTCCTGCTGCAGGTCGCCGATGTTGGTATTGAGGTCGGCAACGGTCTTGTCGAGCTCGGCAATGTGAATATCCTTCTGCTCCAGCTCAGCCTGCAACTGACGGAGTGACTCGCTCTTGTCGTCGAGTTGCTTCATGAGTGTCTCAACTGTGCGACGCAACTGCTCAGAGCGTGTAGAACCCTCACGCACCTGCTGTTGCAACTTAGCTATGAGGTCGCGGTTATGCTGCATACTCTGCTGGATGTTGCGTATGCTCATGCGAATCTGGTCGCTCTTGTTAACCTGCTCGCCACTCTTCATGAGCGTCACGGTGTTCTCAGCCTGCTCTATCAGGCGGAAACCTTCCTGAATCTCGTTGAAGGTAGCCATCACATCATTGATTTCATTGTCTTTCTGCTCAATAACCTTTTGAAGGGAATCGATACGAGCATCGGTCTCGCTGAGATCGCTTGTCTTTTCATTCTTACATGCTACTACCGCCAAGGTAGCAAACATACATAATACGATTTTTTTCATATCTATAGAATTTCTATTGAAATCTTGAACCTTTGAACTCTTAGTTCAGCGTCACATCAAACTCGATGGTGTTACTTATCTGGTTGTTATCTGAATATATTGCTATAACGAAATGTGCCGTGCCTGTCTTCAGCGTCTTTTCAGCGCTCACGTATGCCGTGTAGCGTATAGCCTTGTGGGCAGCCAGACGCTCTACGAGCGTAGAAGGAGAAATGAGCAGGTGCTTATTGCCTGTAGTCTCCTTAACCACTGGCACCACGTTATTGATAGCCGCATCAGACATGTTTCTTATCTCGAAAGATATCTTCACGAGTTCACCCTTAGCTATGTGGGTGGTATTCTGCTCGTTTATAAAACGTGCGTTCTCTATCTTTATAGGGGTGGTGATAACAGCAGATTTCTCAGACAACTCTACCACAGCAGCTGGAACGGTTGTGGTGACTGGTGTAGAACTGATGTTTATGGTTGGTGTAGAGCCTGTGGTTGTGGTTGAGACTGAACCTGCGCCTGTGGTTGGCGTAGGATTGTTAGTGCTTGGAGTAAGCTCTATCCTGTCGTCATATACTGGGTCAGAGGAATAGCCGCTGGCATCAGAGCGACGTGGTGAGCCATACACATCGTCATTATCGTCAGGCTTGGCATTATTGATGCCCAGACTGCGATAGTGCTCTCTCACACTCTCACGCTCCTCGCGTATAAACTCTGCCTCTGCCTCACGCTCCTTAGCCTCAGCAGCCGCACCTATAGCAGCACCAGTAGCAGCACCTGCAGCCATACCCACCAGCGTGCCCACGTTGCTACCACGATAGCCACCGCCTATGCCTCCAATGCTTGAGCCAATCACTCC
>ODAJ014732687.1_pt1 | contig 23832 bp, 23 predicted proteins | sample 1539241 | NCBI WGS metagenome assembly ODAJ01 (sample SAMN02144231, study PRJEB22623) | gut metagenome | biome: sheep rumen | host: Ovis aries | place: New Zealand
AGAAGTTCAAACGGCGCAACCGACGATTCCGGCTCAACCAGTAGAAGTTCAAACGGCGCAACCGACGATTCCGGCTCAACCAGTAGAAGTCCAGACTTCACAACCGACAATTCCAACTCAACCAGTAGAAGTTCAAACGGCGCAACCTTCAATTCCGGCTCAATCAGTAGAAGTTCAAACGGCGCAACCGACGATTCCGGCTCAACCAGTAGAAGTTCAGACGGCGCAACCGACGATTCCGGCTCAACCAGTAGAAATTCAGACGGCGCAACCTATTTCAACTCAACCGGTAGAAATTCAGACGACGCAACCTTCAATTCCAACTCAACCAGTAGAAATTCAGACGGCGCAACCTATTTCAACTCAACCGGTAGAAATTCAGACGACGCAACCTTCAATGCCAGCACAACCCGTTGAAGTTCAAACGGCGCAACCAACGATTCCGGCTCAATCAGTAGAAATCCAGACTTCGCAACCTTCAATTCCAGCACAATCAGTAGAAGTCCAGACTTCACAACCGACAATTCCGGCGCAACCGGTAGAAGTCCAGACTTCGCAACCTTCAATGCCAGCGCAACCATTAGAAGTTCAAACGGCGCAACCAACGATTCCGGCTCAATCAGTAGAAATCCAGACTTCGCAACCTTCAATTCCGGCTCAATCAGTAGAAATCCAGACTTCGCAACCTTCAATTCCAGCACAACCCGTTGAAGTCCAAACTTCACAACCAACAATTCCAACGCAACCAGTAGAAGTTCAAACTTCGCAACCAACAACTCCGGCGCAACCGGTAGAAGTCCAGATTTCACAACCGACAATTCCGGCGCAACCGGTAGAAGTCCAGACTTCGCAACCGACAATTCCGGCGCAACCAGTGGAAGTCCAGACTTCGCAACCAACAACTCCGGCGCAACCGGTAGAAGTCCAAACTTCACAACCAACAATTCCAACGCAACCAGTAGAAGTCCAAACTTCGCAACCAATAATTTCAACACAACCAGTAGAAATCCAAACATCGCAACCTTCAATTCCAACTCAACCCGTCGAAGTCGTTCAAACTCAAGCGGCACAACCAATACTTCAACAAAAAGTCGACGAACGCCCCGCAATGCAAAATCTTTCTGAACCGCTCGGCGTAAATGTCCAAGTTGAAGAAACTCCGACTGCCGCGCCCGTCACACCGCCACAATCTACATCGCAACAATTCAATCAAAATTCTCAACAACAAGACGCTCAAAATTTCCAAAGTCAAACCTTCCAACCGATAATACCCGAAGAAGCTCAAGCACAAACAATTTCAACCGGCGGGGAAGTTTTCGCGGCTAATTTGACTGCAACTAATGACGCCCCACAAACTCAACCTACTACTCCAACTCAAGCTCCCGACGCCCCGCCGCCTATGCCCCAAGATGATTTCGACGTTCCCGCGCAGATTGTCAGACAGGCTCGCTTAATTCGCACGGCGGAAAATTCTGAAATGGTTATCAAGCTCAACCCCGAACACTTAGGCGAACTCACCCTTAGAGTTTCTGTCAGCTCAACTGGTGCGGTCAATGCCAGTTTCCACAGCGATAACGCGCAAGTCAGAACGATTATTGAAAATTCGCTTGTCCAACTTCGTAACGACCTAAATAATGCTGGACTTAAAGTCGAAAACGTTCAAGTCTTCGCGGGCTTAAGCGACGGTAGTTTGATGAATGGTCAAGGCGGACAGGCTTGGCAACAAAATCGCCGGCAATCTTCAGGCAACCGAAGAATTAATTTAAATTTAATCGAACGCGACGTTGATTCAACCGCGTCCGCCAATGAAAATCTAAGCGCGGACGGCGTCGACTATTCCGTATAGCCGCTTTAAAAGCGACGGAACAGCGGACGCGATTTAACGCCCGATAAATTTAACTTTGTCGCCGCACCGGAACGCTCCGTTGCGCTTCGCTAGTTTTGTTTAAAAATTTTCTGGAGGAGATAATATGGCAAGTGCATTAAACACAATCACTGTTGACGGCGTAACTTATAACGCTGAAGCTTACGCCGCAACCCAAAAGACCGAAGCTAAGAAAAATGACGAGCTCGGCAAGGATGCATTCCTGCAACTTTTGGTCGCTCAGCTGAAGAATCAAGACCCGCTCGACCCGCAAGACAACAGTAGCTATATCGCCGAACTTGCGCAATTCAGCTCGCTTGAGCAAATGACTAATGTTTCTACTCATCTCGAAGACCTTAGCAAAATTGTCGGCAATATCGATACGTCGGTTTTAGTCGGGCAACTTAGCGGTATGATTGGCAAAAATATCGATTGGGTCGAAACGATTAACGAGGCTGACGAAGAAGGCAACCCGATTAGCCATGATGAAGCTATGTCGGGCGTCGTTACTGGCGTCGTACTTATCGAAGGCAATCCAAATATCGTCGTGGAAGCTAACGGGCAAAAATATCAAGTCGACATTGCCAATATCGGTCACGTCTACGAAGATAATCCCGACGCCGCCACCGTGTAAATTTTTTGAACGCATAAGAAAAACTCCCCGTCAAGCGGCAGGGAGTTTTTTGTTGCAAAAGTTTTCAAGCGTCCAAGTCTTCGCGCCTCATAAGCAGGAAGCAATAATCCGATAAGCGGTTTAGGAAAATTTTATCGACTTCGTGAACCGGCTCCGCCTTCGCCAGCTCGCAAGCTAATCTTTCTGCGCGACGTGTAGTCGTTCTTGCTAAGTCCAGAAATGCTCCGCCCTTCGACGCGCCTGGAATTAAAAATTCCCTAAGCGGCGGCAACGAATTTTCTAAAGCGTCCATTTCCGATTCAAGGTTTTTAACGTCGCCAGCCGTTATCAACGGCACTTGATTCAAGCTAGCGAAATCCGCCATAAGGCGAGGCAAAAGTTTCTGCAGGGCAAAAACTTTTTCTCTGACTTCCGAAACTTCGACAAAAGCTCGCGCAAGTCCCAATGCTGAATCAGCTTCATCAATCGCGCCGTAAGTTTGAACGCGAAGACAATTTTTATCGACGCGCTCGCCAGTGTAAAGACTCGTAAAGCCCTTGTCGCCCGTTTTGGTGTAAACCGACATGTAATCAACTCCTCAATTTAACTTGAAAAATTTATGAACGTATGATATATTCAACGTGAAAGACAGGGCGCGGAAGCGCGGCTTCCTCTCGAAAGAGAGGGGGTGATGTCATGGATAAATTTGATTGGTTGATGCTCACGCTCAGCTTGATTCAGACCGTCTTGGCATTGCTTACGTTTCTGAAATAAAATTCGGATGCGAAAAAAGCCGCACGCGACGCGGCTTTCAGTAAATTAACGAAGTTCTACTAATCGAAAGGGAGTCGACTCCGACGCCCTTCTTTCGTTTGTATCTCAATGTATTATTGTCTTCTTAACAAGAAAAATTTATCACAGACGCGACGGCTTGTCAACCGATAATCGCTTGCCCGAAGTAGACGACCGCGCCCATAAAGATTACGAACGGGATATAAATTTTAACCGCGAACGCTAAAAGTTGCGAATCCGCGCCCTTGACGCCGATTGCCGCCGAACCTATCGCGATTGATAAAGGCGAAATCATTTTGCCCGCGCAGGCTCCCGTTGCATTTGCCGCCGCAACCCATGCTTGAACGGATTCATTTGCGCCGATTGCTTGACTTGCTATGACTTGCAACTTGCCGAATAAAACGCAACTCGAAGTAGCCGAGCCGGTGATATAAGTTCCGACCGAACCTAAGAACGCCGCTATCAAAGGATAAGCCGTGCCCGTCGCCGCAACCGCCGTATCCGCAATTTGTCCCGTCATGCCGCTATAGCCCATAACTTTTGCCGTCGCGATAACTGCAATTATCGTTACCATTGTAAACTTTAAGCCGTTGACTGTCTTTTTTAAGACGCCGAGCATTTCGCCGAAACTTGCGCCCTGCTTACTGCCTGCGATAAATGCCGCCAACATTATCAGCACACCAGGAGTATTTATCCAGACAAAAGTATAAGGTGAGCCGCCTTCCCCGTTGTAAATCGGAACCGCCGTTTTGAATTGCATCAAGAACGAATTTATTGGCGGAACAAGTTTACTGGTGAACAGCAAGAAGAAGAAAATTAAAATGAACGGCAAGCAAGCGTTAATAGCCTTTGCTGTTGAAATTTTCGATTGAGCGTGGTCGGGCATTGCAAATTCCGGGTCGTTGATAGGGAATTTCTTCGCAAGGAAAACTATTGTGCCCATTGTGCAAATTGCGCCAGCCACAACCGCTAACTCCGGACCAACAAACATTGATAGTACAAGTTCAGGAAGGAAAAACGCTAAGCCCGCGCCTAAGCAAAGCATTGTCATTCCGCGCAGAGCTTTAAGCCCGCCGCCGGTGACGATAACCATTAGCCACGGACAAAGCAAAGTTAAAACGCCCAGTTGCAATGATGTAAACGTAGCCAGCTGAACCGCGTCAAAGCCTGTGACAGAACCCAACGTTACAAGCGGAATTCCGATTGAGCCGTAAGCCGTTGGAACCGAATTTGCAATAAGACAGACCGAAACTGATAAAATAGGATTAATGCCAATGCCCGCCAGCATTCCTGCGGGAACCGCTATTGCCGTGCCGAAACCTGCCATACCCTCCAAAAAGCCGCCGAAGCCCCAACCAATCAGCAAAATCAAAACGCGCTTATCGTGGCTGACGCTCGTCAACATGTCTTTAATGGTATCCATTGCTTTCGTGTGCAACGTTAAATTATAAGTGAAAATCGCCGCGACGATAACTAATAAAATCGGCCAACACGCCAGCGCGACGCCTTCTAATACGGATTCAATCGCGCGCACGCTCTCCATATTCCAGACGCCCATTCCCGCAGCTAATGAAATCACCAACGCGATTAAACACGCTTTCCACGCCGGCATTTTGATTACGCTAAGCGCAAGTACCAGCCACAATATCGGCGACAGCGCAAGTATAAACATCAATTCCCCCAACCTCCTTACAAATGAAAACAATAAATAAATCCCTGTCGCATTTTTCTATAGCGGGCGAAAAAATTCCTGCCTTAGTGAAAATTTTCTGTCAATGGCTAAGGCGCGGCGGAAAAATTTTATTGTTTATTTTTTATAGACGCGGCGGTTGACTTTGTGATAATATAGGCGGCGTTTAGGAGGGATTATATGAGCAGGGCAGATTTGGAAGGCGGCGAAGTTCAAAATTCTCCACCGAACGCGCCGAAGAAAAAATCCTCAACGTTCCTGAAAATTTTTATCGGACTAATAATATTTATAATCGTAATGGCGGTCGGAGTTGGAATAGGATTCGTTACGGCAAATATGAACGTCAAAGCGGACTTGTCGAAAGATATTCTCCCGCCGGCGTCGTCGCATATTTACGATTCGGCGGGCAATGAAATTGCAATCATACACGCGACGGAAAATCGGGTGCCCGTCAAGATTGAACAAATTCCAGTCAACTTGCAAAATGCTTTTGTGGCAATCGAAGACAATCGCTTTTATGAGCACAAAGGCGTTGACCCGCGCGGACTTTTGCGGGCGGCTTATACAAACCTTGTCAGAGGGGAAATAGCCGAAGGCGGCTCGACGATAACTCAACAGCTCGCTAAAAATGCCTACCTTACACAAGAACGAACGATTAAGCGCAAAATCCAAGAAGTTTTTCTCGCGCTCCAACTCGAAAAGCAATACACTAAGCAGGAAATTTTAGAACTCTATCTGAATCAAATTTATTTCGGGCAAGGTGCTTACGGCGTGCAGGCAGCGGCAAGAACTTACTTTGGAAAAAATGTTGAGGACTTGACGCTAGGCGAATGCGCAATGCTCGCGGGCATTCCCAAAAGCCCTAACTATTATTCGCCGTTCAATAACATTAACGCCGCGATTGCTCGCCGCGATACCGTTCTTGACCAAATGGTTACTTACGGCTACATAAATTACAGTCAGTGCTACGAGGCGAAAAAGGCGGAAGTCGTGCTCGCGCCGCCCAATGTCCCCGAAAAACATAAGGACGCTATGTATTTTATTGAATACGTCACGCAACTTTTGGTTGACCGCTACGGAGCCGACGCCGTTTATAAAGAAGGATTGAAAGTTTACACGACGATTGATTTAGATGTTCAGCGCATGGCGGAAGAAGCTTTGCTGATGTATCTGCCCGAATACTACACCGACGCCAACGGAATTGTTCAACCACAGGGCGCAGTTGTCGCGATTGAACCGAAGACCGGTTATATAAAAGCAATGGTCGGCGGGCGCGGCACTGACCAATTTAATCGCGCAACTATGGCGGAACGTCAACCCGGTTCGGCGTTCAAACCGTTCGTTTTCGTCGCGGGTTTGGAAAATGGCTACACGCCCGATACGATTATTGAGGACAGCCCGATTACTATTGGCGGTTGGTCGCCGCAAAATTATAGTAGACGATTTAGCGGCAACGTTACCTTGCGCACCGTCGCGATTTTCTCTATGAACGTTCCAACCGTTAAAATTGCGCAAGCTCTCGGCATTGATAAGGCGATTTACTACGCGCAGGAAATGGGCATTTCTACTTTCGTACTTGAGGGTGACCCTAGCGATACGAATCTTGCGGCGTCTCTTGGCGGCTTGACGCGAGGAATTACTCCGCTTGAAATTGCGTCGGCTTATGGAACTTTCGCAAATAGCGGCGTCCATATTCCGCACGTTGCGATAACTAAAGTTCTCGACCGCAATGGCAATGTGATTTATGATGTTATACCTGAAGGGCGGCAAGTTATCAGCCAGGAGAGTTGCGCCGATTTAACCAGCATGCTTGAAGACGTTATCTTGAAGGGCACGGGCAAAGGCGCGGCAATCGGACGACCCGCCGCTGGCAAGACTGGTACGACCAGCGATTATCACGACGCTTGGTTTGTCGGATATACGCCCGACCTTGTTGCCTCTGTCTGGATTGGTTGCGACGATAACAGCGAACTTGACGGCATAACGGGCGGCGACTTGCCTGCGACGATTTGGAGCCACTTTATGCAAAACGCCCTGTTAAATGTTCCTGCGCACGACTTTGACGAATTTGTTGTTGAGCGGCGCAACAAGAAAAATGTTGTGACTGAAGTCCGCGATAATTCTTCTTCGTCGCGACGCCGCGATTACTACGAAGAAGACCCAAAGCCGCGCGGAACTTACAGCGAGCCGGAACCGGTTTATAACGAAGCGACTTATAGTGAACCTTCCTATCATGAGCCGGAGTATCGCGACCCGGATTATACGCGCAAGCCCGAAGGCGTGCCCGATTTGGAACCGGAACCAGTTCACGAGCCAGAACCCGTTTATCACGAACCCGAACCAGTTTACAATGAACCTGCTCCGGTGATTGATGACGCTCCTTCACTCAACGACGAATCATCTAAAGGACGAAACTAAATAACAAAAGACCGCCCCAGAAATAATGAGGCGGTCTTTTTCGTGGCTTTCATAATTCGTCGCGTGTCATTAGTTTCAACAACGAATTGATAATCCCGAAGACTGCGTACGTTGAAAAAATCGCCGTCAAGACGCCTTGAACCGGAAAATCTTTCGTCAGGTAAATTATTCCTGCGAACATTGCCGCCGCGAAGATTTTCGCCACTAGGAAAATTTTTTCTCCGTCGCCTTTGAAGTCGGGATAATGCACGTGACTTACCATAAGATACGCTACGATTATCGTTGTTATTGGGTAGACCAGTCCGAATTCTTCCGGCTTTATACCCATTGCTAAAAATAAAAGCGTCGTCGTAGCAATTATGCAGCCGCCCGCCGGAATCGCTAGCCCCATGAAAAAGCCGTGCACGACATTTGTATTGACGTTGAATCGCGCAAGCCGCCACATTCCGCAGAGCGCGAAAATTATCGCCGCCGCCTTGCCTAAAGTCCCGAAATTGTGTAGGCAGAATGCATAAGCTAAAAATGCCGGCGCAATTCCGAACGAGCCTAAATCACAAAGCGAATCCATTTCTTTACCTAGTTCCGACGCCGCATTCAATGCCCGCGCAACTCGCCCGTCCATACCGTCGGCGATTAACGCTAGCAAGATGAATACCGACGCATAAAAAAAATTCCCTTCAAAAGTCGCGAGGATTGAGAGCATGCCGAAGAATAAATTTGCCGCCGTGCACATGTTCGGTAAAATCCACTTCATTTTCGCCACCTCATTTTATTTTTCCGAGTTACTTTTAAAAAGTAAACGCAAGCTAAACAGTGGACGCGCCGAGCCGTTCAAAAGTTCGGACGTTTTCGCCGCGCCTTAAGTTAAATGTCACTTAATTTTTCCGATTATACTTTCGCCGCCGCGCACCTTGTCGCCCTTTTTAACTAAAATTTCGACGTTATCGGGCATAACAAGTTCAGTGCACGAGCCGAAACGAATCAAGCCGTAAAGTTCGCCCTTCTCCAGTTTATCATCAAGCGTAACCCAACTGACAATCCGCCGCGCCAAAATCCCTGCGACTTGCGTAACCGTCACGCGAAGTTTTTCATTTTCGATTCCGATTAAATGCCGTTCATTTTCAAAGCCGACCGAATCTTTATAAGCAGGGCGAAATCTTCCGCAAACGTATTTCTGAATTTTAATTTCGCCGGAAATCGGACTGCGATTAACATGCACATCGAAGACCGATAAAAAGATTATAACTTTGCGGCAGGGCGATTTAACAAAGTCGTCACTTTCAACGTCAACGACATCTTGAACGGTGCCGTCGGCGGGCGAGACGATTAAATTTTCATCAGCGGGAATAGTTCGATTGGGATTGCGGAAAAAATAAATGCAATAGCAAGCAATGACGGCGGGCAAAATCGCGGCGTAAGGACTGACTACAATGCCGAAAAAAATCGCGATAAGGAGCGCGACGCCCGCAAAATAAAATCCTTCTCTGATTATGCTCAAAATTTTCACGCTCCATTTTAGGTTTAAGCTTTTAGGTTTTAGGTTTTAGCTTTTAGCTGTTTTCTGCTTATGAACTTTCAGAACGAATTTTGGCAGGGCGACTAATCTTCCTGCGCGGCTCGGTTGCAACATTGCACGGAAAAGCCATTCCAAACGCGCTTTTTGCATCCATAGCGGCGCACGCTTAACTACGCCCGCCATTACGTCAAAAGTTCCGCCCACGCCGATTGATACAGGGATTTTCAGTTCGTCCTTATACTTCGCAAGCCACTTTTCCTGCTTAGGTACACCCAATGCCGCAAGCAAAATATCTGCGCCCGAATTTTTAATCTGCGAAATAATTTCCGGCTCGTCGTCCGCTTTAAAGTAGCCGTTGCGCGTCCCGACAATTTTTATGCCGGGATAAAGCGTCTCGGCTTTTAGTTTTGCCTTATCAGCGATACTAGGCGCAGAGCCGAACAGGAAAAATTTTATATCCCGCGCAGGCGCAATCTTCATTAGCTCTTGAACTAAATCGAAGCCCGCGACACGTTCCGGCATAACTTTTCCAAGATGACGCGCCGCCCAAACTGTTCCCGCGCCGTCAGGAACAACTAAGCTTGCCGCGTTCAAAATATTTTTCAACTCGTCGTCGTGAGTTGCACGCAATAACATTTCGGCATTAGCTGTCGCCACGATTGCCGGATTATTTTCGCCGATTAAATTTATCACGCGCTCGACCGCTTGCGCCATTGTCACTGCGTCGACGTTCACGCCTAAAATTTCTACTCGTTCAGTCATTGAAAAGCTCCCGAAAAATTCCGTCCTCTAAGTCCGCAATATTATACAGCGTGTCAAGGACTAGAAAAGTTTCTTTTAAATTCTTCCGCGCAGATTTCCAACCCTTTCCGTCGGTTATCCAAACGAATTTGAAGCCGCTAATATTTTTCGACTCCTCAGCAATCATTTTATAACTACGCGCAGTTTCATTCAACTTTGAGCCGCCACTTGCATAAAAATTCGTCTCAATGCCAAAGACCTTATCAGAAGTCTTGACGACAAAATCAAAACGCTTAGTCGAAGTTCCTTGCGCAGAAATCGTCGATAAGTCAAGCCCAAACATTTTCTCCACGTCGGCAAGATAAATTTCCTTGTAGTAAGTAACGCCCGCCGCGTTCAGAAATTTTTCCACGAGATTTTCCATTTGATGACCGCCGCGATTTTTTCTGCCGTTTGAATCAAGCCCGACCTCGACGCCTGTCACGTAATCATATAAGTTGGCGACGATACGATTTTGCAATAAGTCGAAAAGTCCCGTTGCCCGCATGAAATATTTATATTGCTCGGCGGATTGATTCGGCTTGTTGAAATTATAATTTATATCGCGGCAGGAAATTTCATCTGAGCGGACGGCTAAAAGAATCGGAATCGCCTTTAAGCACGCGGGATATTTCGCCAAAAGATTTTCAAAATCCCGTTCGATATTTTCCGAACCAACTAGCGAGTTCAAAAGATAAATTTCCGGCTTGAACTGCTCAGCGTGCTCGTAAACTTTTGCAAAGTCGGTGTAGTAGTCGTAATCGTTAATCGAGTCGCGAAAAGTTTTGAGCCAAGCCTCAAAATTTCTGTTCATCAGCGCGCATAATCCTTTCCTTAGCCAAAGCAATAAAATCGCGGTCGTTGTCAATCCCGATAAATTTTCTGCCCAAAAGTTTGCAAGCAACGCCAGTTGTACCCGAACCGCAGAAAGGGTCTAAGACTAAATCGCTTTCACGAGTGGACGCCAGCAAAATTTTTTTCAGCAGGTAAAGCGGCTTTTGCGTCGGGTGCTTGCCGAAAATTTTTTCTTTATGCGGCGTCAAAGCTCCGCTCCAAACGTCCTTCATTTGCTTGCCGCCGTTAAGTTCCTTCATCAGCTCGTAGTTAAAAAAATGTTTAGCGTCGGCAGATTTTTTAGCCCAAAGAATAGTTTCCGTGCTGTGCGTAAAATATCTGCGCGAAAGATTCGGCGGCGGATTAGTTTTCTGCCAAGTTATATTGTTCATAATTTTAAAGTTTTCCTGTTCAAGAGCCATGCCAACCGAATAAATATTATGCAAAGTGCCGCTAATCCAAATCGTGCCGTTCGGCTTGAGAATATTTTTGCAAAGTCCAATCCATTCCAGATTAAATTTATGCTTATCGTCAAGCGTCGCGGCTTTGTCCCAATCGCCCTTATTGACCGAAACCGCCTTGCCGCTTTTGCAAGTTATGCCGTCATTTGACAGGAAATAGGGCGGGTCGGCAAAAATCACGTCGACAGATTCGGCAGGAAGATTTTCCAACAGTTCAAGCGAATTGGCAAGATATAACTTGGAATTTTCGTCCTTGAAATAAGGTCTCACTCGACTGTCACCGACTTTGCGAGATTGCGCGGTTTATCAACGTCGCAACCACGAGTTATCGCGGCGTAGTAGGCAAGAAGTTGCAACGGAACGACCGTCAACAATGGGATTAAAAGTTCATCAGTCTCCGGCACAAAGATAACGTGGTCAAGATATTTTTCAAGCTCAATATCGCCCGCCGCCGCAATGCCAATAACAATCGCGTCGCGTGCTTTAACTTCCTTGATATTCGACAAAGTTTTTTCGTAAACGCTCTTCTGCGTGGCGAGCGCGATAACCGGAACGCCTTCGACGATTAAAGCAAGCGTCCCGTGCTTGAGTTCGCCCGACGCATAAGCCTCCGCGTGTATGTAGGAAATTTCCTTGAGCTTGAGCGCACCTTCCAAAGCAACGGCGTAATCAAGCGAACGCCCGATATAGAAAACGTCTTCATTAAAGCCGTATTGGCGGGCGAAAGTTTTAATCGGCTCCACGTCCGAAAGAGTTTCGCTAATCTGCGCAGGAATTTTTTTCAGCTTGCAAATCAACTCGCAAATTCTTTCAGCGGGAAGAGTTGAGCAAATTTGCGCCATGTACAAAGCTAGCATGAACATTAAAATTAATTGCGTCGTGTAAGCTTTAGTTGACGCGACAGCGATTTCCGGTCCCGCCCAAGTATGAATCACTTGATGAGCTTCGCGGGCAATCGACGAGCCGACCACATTAGTTATCGCCAAAGTTTTCGCGCCGAGCCGTTTAGATTCTTTCAGCGCGGCTAAAGTGTCGGAAGTTTCGCCGGATTGACTTACGACTATAACCAAAGTTTTTTCGTCAACAATCGGGTCGCGATAGCGGTATTCGCTAGCCAAATCGACTTCGACAAGTTTACGCGCAAGTTTCTCGATATAAAATTTCCCGACAAGCCCCGCATGATACGCCGTGCCACAAGCCACGATATAAATTTTGTCTATAGCGTCCAAGAAATTTTTATCCCAGTTCAGCTCGTCAAGGATAATTGCGTCGCCGCCTTTGGCAATGCGCTTGCTCATTGTGTCGCGAACGGCTTTAGGTTGCTCGTTAATCTCCTTGAGCATGAAATGTTCATAGCCGCCCTTTTCCGCCGCCTCAGCGTTCCAAGTCACGTGGAAAATTTTCTTTTCGACGCGCTCGCCCTGCCTGTTCAAAATTTCGACGGAATCTTTTTTGACAAGCGCAATTTCGCCGTCATTAAGAATATAAGTCTGGCGCGTGTGGTTGATAATCGCGGGAATATCGGAAGCGATGAAATTTTCGCCTCGTCCTAAACCAACGACAAGCGGATTGTCCTGCTTAGCGCAAATTAAAATATCGGGGTGAGCTTTCGCCATGAAAGCTAGAGAATAGGAACCTTCAACTTTGCTTAGAACTTCGCGAACGGCTTGCAAGAAATCGCCACGATAAGTTTCTTCCAGCAAGTGCGCTATAACTTCGGTATCAGTTTCGGAAGAAAATTTATGTCCGCGAGCGATTAAATCTTCCTTGAGCGGCAAATAATTTTCGATAATACCGTTGTGGACGACGACAAAATCTCCGTGACAATCTGTATGAGGGTGCGCGTTGCTGTCAGAGGGTCTGCCGTGCGTCGCCCAGCGTGTATGACCTATTCCGACCGTACCTTCAGGCAAATTATTTCTAAGTTTATCCTTTAGCGCGTCGAGTCGCCCAACAGTTTTTTCTATGAAAATATTTTCGCCGCAATCGACCGCAATGCCCGCCGAATCATAGCCGCGATATTCCAATTTAGTCAGCCCGTCCAAAAGAATTGGTGCCGCTTTTTTCGCTCCGATATATCCAACAATTCCGCACATGTTTTTCCCTCCTGAAATTTTACTGAATCACGGCGATTATATCTTACCTGTTTTGCCGCGTCAACCAAAAGCCCGCGTAAAAGATTTATTTAAGTGCGCCAACGTGATAAAATTAATTAGGAATTAGGAATTAGGAAGTAGAGAGTAGGGATGGAATTAATGTTTGATAATTTTATCGTAGCAGTAAGCGCAATCGTCCCAATGTTTTGCTTAATGGCAATCGGCGCGTTCGTGAAATTTCGCAAGTGGCTGACTGACGAAGAACTTAACCACATGAACCGAATGGTCTTCCGCGTGTTTTTCTGTTGCATGATGTTCTATTCGATTTACACGACCGAACTTGCAACGAGCTTTCGACCAAAGCTGATGATTTTTGGCGCGGGCGGCGTGCTGATAATTTTTACTTTACTGATGATAATTATTCCGCGCATTGAGCCAGACAATAGGCGGCGCGGCGTTATAGTGCAAGCGATTTTCCGGAGCAACTTTGTATTAATGGGCGTGCCGATAGTCGCAAACATTTTCGGCGACGAAAATATTGCCGTCTCAACAATGATGATTGCAGTTATCGTGCCGATTTATAATATCCTAGCGGTGTTCGCTCTTGAAACTTTTCGCAATGGGAAATTCGCACTCGTACCGATTATAAAAGACGTTTTCAAAAATCCAATGATTTTGGGAGCGATAGCGGGCGCGACGTTTTTAATTTTGGGCGTGGAAGTGCCAAAGCCCGTCCTTAAACCGATTGGGCAAATTTCGGCGGCGACAACTCCGGTTGCGCTGATAATTTTGGGCGCGTCATTTAAATTGGGTAGCACGCACGAACATAGGCGGCAATTATTTGGCGCGATTTTCGGACGATTGATTTTAGTACCGGCAGTAATGTTATCAACGGCGGCATTTATATTCGGCTTCAGGGGAGTAGAATTCGTGACTTTGATAGCGATATTCGCTTCGCCGTGCGCGGTCGTAAGTTTCGCAATGGCTCAGCAAATGGGCGGAGATTCTGACTTAGCGGGCAACTGCGTCGTATTCACTTCGGCGTTGTCGTGCCTAACTATGTTTTGCTGGATATTGCTTTTCAAGACGATTGGAATTTTCTAGTCGTTGAAAAATTTTTTAGCGTATGATAGACTGCTGAAAAATTTTTGGAGATTATTTATGCCCGAAGAAGTCAAAGAAATTTTGCGGCGCGAACTCGACGAACTCAAGCAGAATAAAATTCGCGTGCTTGCGCTTGTAGTGTGTTTTATCGTCCTTGTGATTTTCTGGATAACTGATGACACTTCAGGCGGCGAGGAAATTATTTTGGACGAAAAGCTGCCGCCCACTACGAAAGATTTACCTGTAAAAGTCTTACCTGTCGCGAAAAATCCGGACGGCGTCAAAATAGTTTTGGGCGCGAATGCCGACAGACTTTTTATCGGCGACCCGTTCGCAGTCGAAGAAGAAGTTAAGTCGCCGCAACCTACGCCGCCCTTGCCGCAAATCCCTGCGCCGTCGATTGTGCTTGAACCGCCGCCCGAACAGCCTAAAGAAAAAATTTTCTTAATGGGCACGGCGATTAGCGGCGCGAACAAAACGGCAATGTTTCTGCGCGGAAAAGAAACGCTATTCCTGACAATCGGCGAAGAAATTGACGGGCGGAAAATATCGGACATAACGCCCGACTTCGTGACGTTCGAGGACGGAGCGCGGATTTACTTTCAAAAGGAGTTGGAGTAATTGAATCTGAAAAAATTTCTGCCGCTGATAGCTTCGGCAGCTTTTTTTATGCCCGCGCCTCTTTCCGCCGCACCAATGACGCTAAGCGTACACGATGCCGACTTGCGCTCAACAATTATGCTTGTCGCTAAAACAGGCGGGATTAACATTTCTATTGATGATTCAGTTAAAGGAAAAATTTCAATATCGCTGGCGGACGTCGAACCGTTCAAAGTTCTAGAAATCATTTCAAAGACGAAAAGTCTACAGCTCATACAAGAAGCGGGCGTTTATATCGTGACGGCGTCGAGTATCGAAGTTATGCAAAGCTACGTTTTCCCGATTAAATTTGGCAACGCGGAGACTTTGAAAGAGGCAGTGATAATGTCGCTTGACCCAGACGTAGAAAAGCTCCCGAACTCAACGACGCGCATTAAAAATACCGACGGCTCCTACACCTACCGCTATACTTATCGCAATGATGACGACGACAACGGCGGCGACGACTACGCGGAAAATATCAAGCGCAAGGACAGAGTTTATGTCAATCCGGAAACTAATTCGCTGATTCTTTTCGGCACGCCCACCGAATATGAGCGCGTCAAAAATCTTTTGGAAACTATCGACGTTGAACTAAAGCAAGTTTCAGTTGAGGCAAAAATTTTAGCTATCGATAAAGAGGCGACTAAAAATCTCGGCGTGGAGTGGATGTGGTCAAGCGTTCCGCAATATCCCGAACACGACCGCAATTCATACACGCGAACTAATAGCGAAGGCGTTGTCACGCATTACGAAGAAAATAGTTATACGCGCAAATCAAATGAGACGACTGGCTTTGGCTTCATACGGTTCGGGCGCAGTCATGAAGGTTATCCTTTCGAGTGGTATTACGGGGCGAAGATTAACGCGCTTGTTACTGACGGCAAAGCGAAAATTTTATCCCGTCCGAATGTCACGACAATTCAAGGGCGCGAAGCGGTGATTAATGTTGGCAGTTCCGTTCCCGTTCCAACAGTTCAAACAACTAATTCGACCGTCACGAATTCTATTGACTATCGCGACGCCGGAATTATTCTGAAGTACACGCCGCGAGTTAATACCGACGGCACGATAACTGCCACGATTCATACCGAAGTTAGCACGCCGCAATACGTCGCCGACATGGGCGCATATCGATTCAACACGCGCTCGGCTGATACGACAGTCACTGTGCGCGACGGCGAGCCAATGATTATCGGCGGGCTAATCGGCGCGGAAGAGGCTAAATCAGTTAGCAAAATTCCGTTCTTAGGCGACTTGCCGATTTTGGGCGCGTTGTTCAGGAATCATCGCAAGAGCAAATCTGAATCCGAACTCGTAATCTTTTTGACGGCGCACGTATTGGAGAGTAACGCAAATGAAACTTTACCCTTTGAACCTTGACATAGAAAATAAAAATTGCGTCGTAGTCGGCGGCGGCGAAGTCGCACTAAGAAAAATTCGCGGGCTACTAGAGGCGGGCGCAATCGTCAAAGTAATAGCTCCGAAAATCTGCGCGGGCGTCGAAGAACTTTTTCAGCGCGGCGAAATTATCTGGCTGAAAGAAAACTTTTCACCGGAACTACTCGGCGACGAAATAATTCTAATCGCGGCGACAGATAATCCCGAAGTCAACAGGCTCGCGGCGCAAAGCTCGCAGTCGCAAAAAATCCTAGTCAACGTTGTGGACAAAGTAGGCGGAAATTTCAACGTGCCGTCAAGAATCAGGCGCGGCGACTTTTTATTGACGCTCTCTACCGGCGCGAACTCTCCAGCGTTTTCAAAATTCGTGCGGCAAATGTTAGAGGCGGAATTTGATGAAAATTTCGGCGCAGGGCTAAAAATAATTTCGGAGTACAGGCGGGAAGTTAAGCGACTCTTGCCGAATTACAAGGCACGAAAAATTTTCTGGGAACAATTTTTAACCTGCGAAATTTGGGAACTATTAAAATTAGGACAGCTCGACAAGTTGGAGGAAAAAATAAATCATGCGCTTGAAAGTCTTAGGCTTGAATCACAAAACGGCACCGATTGAAATTCGCGAAAAATTTTCTATAGGCAAAGAGGCATTGCGGCGCGGGCTTGAAAATCTCGACAGCTACGACGGCTTAAACGAAGCAGTCATCTTGACGACGTGCAATCGCAGTGAAATTTATGCTGTCACAGAGGACGATTGCGAAGCGAGCCTTCATCAATTCCTAAACGATTTAATCGGCGGCAGTATCGACGAAAAATTTTTATATGAACATGACGACGCGGCTTGCACCGAACATCTTTTTAAAGTCGCTGCGGGCTTAGATTCATTAGTTTTGGGCGAAGGGCAAATTTTATCACAAGTCAAAGAGGCATACACAACCGCCAAATCCGCAGATGCGACAAGTACAATTTTGAACACGTTGTTTAATCGAGCGATAGCGGCAGGAAAGCGCGTCCGCACGGAAACTAAAATTGCTTATAATTCAGTGTCAGTCAGTTCAGCGGCGGTCGAATTGGCAAATAAAAAATTGGGCGGGCTAGAAGGTCGGAGCGCGTTAATCTTCGGCGCAGGCAAAATGGCGCAACTCACAGCGCAACACCTCCTGTCGCACGGGCTGAAGAAAATTTTCGTGGCGAATCATCACCTGTCGCGAGCAGAGGAAATGGCAAATAAAATCGGTGGCGTGGCGGTCGCGTGGGAAGAAGCATTGACCAGCGCGGCTCACGTCGACATAATTATAACTTCGACGGGCGCACCGCATTACGTGATAAAGACTTGGCAAACTCAACAGCTTATGACGCGCAGGGAAGGACGCGGGATTTTTTTCATTGATATAGCGGTTCCGCGAGACGTTGACCCCGAAGTCGGCAAAATAAAGGGCGTCACGCTTTACAACATTGACGATTTAGAATCAGTCGTAGAAAAGAATTTGCAGGCGCGTCAACGCGAGGCAGTCCTTGCGAAAAAAATAATCGCTGAAGACGTAGCCGCACTCACGGAACGATTTAAATATTTGAACTTTCAACCGCTCATGGCGAACTTGTCGGAGCGGGCAGAAAAAATGCGCCGGCGCGAAGTCAGGAAAATTTTAGGCAAACTCCCCGATATGACAGACGACGAACGGAAAATTTTAGAGCAAATGACGCGCCGCATCGTCCGAAAACTTTTGCGAATGCCAATGATGAAACTCAACGCTTCGGCGGGCACTGACGAAGAAAATTTTTATACGCAAGCCGTCAAAGCACTTTTTACAGATGAGGTGAAATCTTTTGCTCAAAATTAAAATCGGGACGCGAGCAAGTCGATTAGCAATCTGGCAAGCTCAATTCGTTGCGGCGGAACTTAGAAAATTTTTCCCGACACTCGAAATTGAACTGGTAAAAGTTCGCACGACCGGCGATAAAATTTTGGACGCGCCCCTTGCTAAAATCGGCGGCAAAGGGCTTTTCACCAAAGAGCTTGAACTTCAGCTATCAAGCGGCGCAATCGATTTAGCCGTTCACAGCTTAAAGGACGTGCCGACCGAACTTCCCAAAAATTTTCAAATCGCGGCAATAACTAAACGCGCTCAACCTTTCGACGCCTTCGTTAGCAATAACTTTCAAACCTTCGACGCGCTCCCGAAAAATTCTGTCGTCGGAACGTCAAGCCTTAGGCGAGCGGCGCAAATTTTATCCCTGCGTCCCGATTTGCAAATAAAAAATCTGCGCGGCAATGTCGAAACGCGCTTGAAAAAATTGGACGCGGGCGACTTCGACGCGATAATTTTAGCGGCGGCAGGATTGGAACGGCTCGGCTATTCAGAACGAATTAGAGAACTTTTAACGGAAATAATTCCGGCGGCGGGTCAAGGCGCATTAGCTATCGAAACCCGCGCAGATGATAAAGAAATTTTCCCCTACGTCCAAAAGCTCAATGACGATAAAACCTGCACGGCTGTCAAAGTCGAACGCGAATTTTTAACGGAAGTCGGCGGCAGTTGTCAAATCCCCGTCGGCGTCTTCGCGACAATCAACGATAATCAAATTAACGTTCGGGCGATAATTTCTTCCGTTGACGGCAAAAAAATCGTCCGCGATTCCGAACTTGCGCCGCTCGAAAATATTCACGGACTGGGCAAAAAATTAGCCGCTCGTCTTCTTCAAAACGGCGGCAAGGAAATTTTATTGGGCATTACTTCAACAGATTTTTATTCTTGCTGATAAGCTCGCCGATTAACATTTTCCCGCGCAGGTCGGGATGAATTCCGTCAACCGAAAAGCCCGTGTCCATAGTTCCATTTGCGTCGTAAAAATACGGCTCAATGTCGATGAAAAATTCTTGCCGCTTAATGTATTCGTTAATTAACTGGAGCTTCGCGTGCCAATTCGGGTCGGTCGGCGTGTGGAAGGCGTTCTGCAAATTGGCGGGGTTAATCGGCATAAGCGTTAAGAAAATCGGTCGAATGTCATTCTGCAAGCAAAGTTTATTAATCCCTGCAAGGTCGGCGATAACGCTTTCGGCTGAAATGCTCGCGTCGCGTAGACAATTCGCGCCCGTCGAAATGATAAGGTTGCGCGGCTTAAGCGGCAAAACATCATGCTCAAATCGTTCTAAAGTCATGTGCGAAGTATCGCCGCTACGACTTAAATTTATAACCGGAAAGTCAATGTAAGTCTCGTAGCTGTATTGCAAAGCTCGCGGAGAATAACTCACTGCGCCGCCGCCGTGCGAAATGCTATCGCCCAAAACTGCAACGTCGACGCCCTTTGTGTAATCTTCGACGATAAATTTTTCGCTATTCGACCAAGAACCAATCGGCTGATTATTTTCGTCAAGCGCACGAACCCGCCAATAGTAAACGCCCGCATAAGGTCGCCCGTATTCGTCATAACAGCTCGCGACATCATCTGAAACCATGCGCCAAACAGCGTCCACACTCGCCACAATATTATTTTCGACTTCGGGCGGGTGCGTCAACATTTCAACTTCATACTTAACGCCGTAATGCAACGGAATCCAATCGAACACATGATAAATCGGTTGCGTCAAGTAGTTCATATAATCAAAATTATTTATCAGCGGGCAATTCGGCAGAGGCAATGTCGTATCGAAAACGATTTTTTCCGCTTTGCAAAATTCGCCAATAGGCTCGTGATGAAGTCCCAAAGCTCGCGCCCGCCAATAAAGTTCGGGTCTATCAGCAAACGGGCGCAAGTCGGCTTGATAACCATTAGTATAAATCTTGCGCGTGCTGTCCAAATGGTGCGTCGTCGATAAAGCTATCCCGCCTTCGACTTCGGGCGGCGCGTCCAAAAGTTCAAATTCATAACAAACGGCGTTTGGCACAGTATGCCAAACCAAGAACGGCATTAAACTTGCGGGATTATCTTTATCATAATGATAAATGCTGACAGGGTGCGGCGGCGTCGGGAAATTCGGATTGGGATAAACTTTGTCGCTGTGGAAGATTTCGCCGAAAAGCCCGCGTGCCGTTATGTAATAATACGTCGGGATTGACGCTCGCGGGACAATGTATTTTGCAAAGCGCGTATCCTCTTCCTTTAAAATGTGATAGGGCGGCGAATCCTTAACAAGTCCGGTCGTGCGGCTAACCGTCGTCACAGAGTAGACGCAAGGATAAGGCAACGGTCGCCACGTCATTAAAGTATCGTCGCCTTCTTGCGAAAAGCTTACGCCTAAAGCGCGTCCGTTGAGTTGGAGCACGTCCGTTTTCTCCGCGATAAACATACTAAACAGCGCGAAGAATCCCATTAAGCCCGCAATCAGTATAAGGCTAAAAAAGTTTTTCATAATAGCTCCTAAGTGTCTCAATGTCTCCGAATTTAGCGAACAGACAGATTAAAATTATCAGCGCGGCGAAAAAGTATTCGCGCCACGAACCGACTTTGAAAAGTTTTATCCCGTACTTTTTATTCGGCGTGAAAATTGGAACCTTGCCGCAAATCCCGTCTTCGGCTATGTGCAACAAAGCTCCGACTAGCGCATAAGTTATCAAATTTAGCACAAGCGCAAGCGTCGCGTCAGGATAATAATTTTTAGCAACCTGCGCGGCGATTATCAATCCTAAATAAATTGGCGGATAGTGCGACCATGTGCGATGCTTTTTTCGCCACTTCCAATAGTCTTTATTCTCTTTGGGCGGCGAACCTTCAACCCTGTCCGGCAAAACCGCGCCCACTATGCTTGACGCCGTAAAAATCGCGTCGTCCGTCGCCGTGCTCACGATAAAGCCCGTAACTATCTGATGATTAATCCACTTCAAAATTTTTTCTCCTATCTTTAGTTGACGCGACTTTTTTTGTTATTGTCTGCAATTTGTCTGCATTAACCATTTGTCTGCAATATTTTCGTGAAAATCGCGGCGGCTTCTTCTTGCAATTTTAGCGTGTTGTGGGTGTAAAGATTCTGCGTAATGAGTACATTAGAATGCCCTAACCTACTTGCTACCGCCTTTGCCGTTGCTCCGTTTTCTATCAACTGCGTCGCGTGGGTGTGCCGGAATGAATGTGCGTTCAACCCCGCTTCTCTCAATGCCTTTATTAAATTCGTCTTCACTATGAAAGAACCCGCGCTGTTCGTACATACCAACGGGATTCTTTTTGCAGATGTTATAGGGAAATTTTTCGACTGCTTTTGTATCGTACCGTCACTTTTGCAATAAACATAAATGTAGCCGTCTTTCCTGTGTTCGTATTCAGATTGATATTCGCGCCAACGTTGCAATTCCCCTAACAAATATTCGTCGACGATAATATATCGATTGCTCGATTCTGTCTTCAAACTCGTAAAACAATAGCCCCGCCGCTTTAAATACACTATTTGCCCGCGCGGGCTTATTTGCTTTTTCTCAAAGTCAATATCGTTCCAACTTAAACTAAGCACCTCGCCAAGTCGCATTCCCGTATGATAAAGTAACAAAAAAGGAATATAAAACGGCGTGCCAAATGGATATTTTTCTAGCAAGGTTTTGAATCGCGTCGGAGTGATTATCGTTCGCTTGATTATGTTTTTCGGCGCGTTCTTCGGCACTTTGACATAAACCACTGGGTTGGAAGTTATCAGCCGCGACGGGTGAACTGCGTAATCTAAAGCGTGATGTATCAGCGCATGCGCCGCCGCTATCGAACTATACGACAAGCCTTTTTTCTGCAATTCGCGTACCCATTTATCCAATATCACCGGCGTTATCTCCTGAACTTTTAATCCACCTAAACTCGGCACTATTTGATTTTCAAAATTCGATTTGTATGTTTGCATTGTCGTCGCCTTGACATTGAGCGCGACTACTTCATTTAACCAATTCGTCATAAAATCTTTAAGTGTAATTGATTCGCTCGTTATGCCTATGTTGCCGTGAAGAAAGTCGTTGTATTTCTCAACGCCCGCCGTGTATGCGTCCTTCTCGGTAGCAAAGCCGCCTTTTTCGACGACCTTGCGCTTGCCGTTGACTTGCCCCGCCTCGAAAATATAGCTCCACGTCTTGCCGCGCTTGCGCGTCCGTACCTTTCCTGCCTTAGCCATAACGTCACCTCCCCGCCTTCGGGCGGGCTTTTTTTATTCGCCTCTTGCGGCTTGAAAATTATACGTGCTATTGATTTGAAAGTTATGATTCTTGCCGTGCTGAATATTTCTAAACAGTAAATGCTCCGCCTCGCCGCCCGCGTTCAGCCGGTCGAGTATCACTAAACTCAATTCCCTGTCCGCTGGCGACAGTTGCCTATACGCTTCAACCAGCTTTATTTCCTCCACCGTCAGTTCGACCGTTTCTAATTCCATTTAGCTCACCCCATAACATACAACCGATTTGTATTGCCTTGCGGCTCCTTGCGTATCAACTGCGACGACCGCGCAAATTTTTTCAGGCAGTCTCTATCAACTTCCGGCAATGCCTTGTAAATATTTTTCTGTAAGTAGCCTGGATTCTTTTCGAGAAAAGATAACGCCGCTTGCGCCGCTCGCTGATACCTTTCGAGATAGTCATACATTTCTTGCCCGTCATCGTCGTAAACACCCGCCGCCGCGCATTTTTCTATTGCACTTCGTGCCTTAGCCCATTCGCCCTGCCGCATATACATTTCAACGCCATAATCACGGCACGGAATCGAATTAGGAATATTGCCGAAGTCGCGCAAGTTCGCTCGCACAAATGCCGGTAGTATTTCGTAGGATTCCTCGCAAGCCGCTAACCTTTTCGCCGTGCTCTTGGAATTCTGAATCACGTAGCAAAGCCTGCCGTAAGTGTCATAAATCTCGCCTGTGCCGCGTCGCGAAAGAAAATATTCTTCATCGCTCATCGGTTCGGGTTCAACGTCGTAATTCAGTGGCGGCAGTTGCGGTGGCTCGTTCTTGACTTCGTACTTGTATGGGCTTTCGGGCTTGCTGTGGTCACTGCCGAACAGCCACGCCAAAAAGATTATCGCCCCAACAAAGAAGATTAACGTAGCCATTTCAACCACTCCTAACAAAATATCCCTCTGCGTTTACAAAGGGATTTTAAAATATTTCTAACCAAAACGCAAATTTATTTCGGTTTTTTCACAATGTTTTTCAACCATGACCAGTCGCATTTTCTAAGCCTTCCCCAAAAGTCGCCAGCGCGTCTTGATATTCGTCACCGAGAACTCTGCTAACCGCCCGTTGCCCGCGTGGGTCTATCAAGCGGTATCGCCTAATCATTTCCGCTTCGTCGGGCGTACATTGAAAATCCTGCGTTTTTTCGGGGTCGCCGTAGGCTTTATTCAGCATTTCAGCAAAGTCGGCTCCGCATATCTGACAATATTTTACGAATTGGTCTATGTTTGGCGTTGAATTTGCATTTTCCCAGTTGCTAACTGAATTATGCTTTATGTCTTTGACTACCTTCGTCAGTTCTTCTGCTACTGCTTTTTGAGTAAGACCTTTTTTCTTTCGCGCTTCCTTCATCAATGCTGCTAATTGCTTGTTCATTGTTCTCACCTCCTCGCCGCGGATTATACTCAATGGCATTAACTTAACGAAAAGGGAAAAAAATTTTATGATAGTCCCGAAAGGACTGTTATAGAATGAATCCGATAGAAAAGTTACAGG